>BMHB3_Entero_scaffsDRAFT_100001_pt7 | contig 7298 bp, 9 predicted proteins | sample Biomet3_FD_10540 | JGI IMG/M metagenome (IMG submission 10540) | reverse complement strand
TGCACGCCTGCGGGGGGGATGAGAACACCCGACCGGGGTTCGACAACTGGCGACAGCCAGTTGGACAGATGACGAGCCTGCGAGGAATCTGCCCGCACAAAAACGCCGGAAGCGTTTTTGAACAACGCCTGCGTTGGCCCCGAAGGGGCGAGGCCCATGGATGGGCCGAGTAACGGCGAGCGAAGCGAGTCAATCCCCCCCTCACTGCCATATTCGAGAAAGAGCTCGTACGAGAGTACGGGCTTTTTTTTCGCATGTTGCACGCCTGCGAATGGGGCAATAAAAAACCCTGAATGAAATCATCCAGGGTCTTCACAGAAACGTTAACACCAATCGCGATTAACGGTTTTCTTCAATATAGCGAGCCAAATCTGCCGGAGTTTTCAGCACCGTCGCAACTTCGGTCGGCGGGATCATACAACCGTACACGTCCTGCACCTCCAGTACCATGTCGACCGCCAGAATGGAGTCGAGAATGTCGGATTCAATCAGCTCATCGTGAAAACCCACTTTGCGGGATAACACTTTTTCAAACAGGGCGAGAATTTCTTGTTCCATAACCTTTCCTGGGGTAATTAATTCGTGCGGGCATGAGAGTCCAGCAACTTACGGTCAATTTTGCCGTTAGGATTCAGCGGCAAAGCGTCTTTAATGATGATTTGTGAAGGTACCATATAAGGTGGCACCACTTTCGCCAGCGATGTTTTAATGGCCTCCGGTGCCAAATCCGTCACGCAGAAAGCGGCAATACGCAACACGCTACCGCAGGATTTCATCAGCGGCAGAACCACCGCTTCACTGATACCTGACATGGCCAGCAGGCGGTTTTCAATCTCGTTGATTTCAATACGGTAGCCGTTCAGTTTGACCTGGCTGTCGTTACGCCCCTGGCAGTAGATGAGTCCATCTTCATAACCCAGGTCGCCGGTTCGGTAGCCACGAAACGCTTCACTTTCCCGGTGCAGTAATTTTTCCGCGTTCTCCTGCGGTAAACCGAGATAGCCGCGCATCACGTTCTTACCCCAGATAATCAGTTCGCCTTCGGCGGTAATTTCCATTTTGCTGTCAGGCATCATCACCCCAACCGGCAACACTGCGTTGTCGCTGTTGAGGATCTCATCCGTTATCTCAACCACGGTGGTCGCGATGGTCGCTTCCGTTGGGCCATAGGAATTGATAATTTTTGCCTGTGGGAAACGGCGACGTAACTGTTTAACCAACGCTTTATTTAATACTTCACCAATGAAAATAAAGACGCTCAGGTCAGGCAAATATTCACTGTTGAACTGCGGAGAAAGCAATTTCTGATAAGCAAAAGACGGCGTTGAAACCCAGGCAGAAACAGCATTCATTTTCAGTCTGTCCAGCCAGTTATCCTGCAGGATATCTTCTTTTGCGTTCAGAACGATATGTCCCCCCATCGCCAGATTCGCCAGTAAAGGGATCAGGGAGAGGTCAAAGCTGAACACCGCGTGGTTCATTAACACCGGTTTTTCCGGCAGGAAAAAGTCCTGGCTTACCCATTTCATGAAGTGCCATACGCTTTCACGTCCAATCTGCACCCCTTTTGGTTTACCAGTGCTGCCAGAGGTGAACATGATATAAGCGAGATCCTGTTCGGCCAGCACCTTGCCCGTTTCACCGGTGGCGATGAAATGCTTTGTCGCGACATCGTAATAGTAAGGCGCATTCGCCAGGTGGCAGATCTCTTTAAGCCGCTCCTGCGGGTAGATACAGTCCACCGGGATATACGGAATGTTGTGCAACAGGCAGCTATAAATCGCCACGGCGAACTCAGCCTGCTGATGTCCGTACAAGACGACTGGCATGCCGGCGGAGGGCTGGCAACGCTGATAGCGTTGCTCCCAGTCCACCACGGCAGAGGAAAGTTGCAACCAGCTTAAGGCTTCGTCACTACCGCTGATGGCCAGTTGCTGGGGAACTGCGGGATCACGTAATGCCGCACGTAAGAAATCTTGCAGTTCCTGGAGATCGGATTGATTTTTCATAGAGGTGACATTCCACTAAAGATGTAAAGGGAGGCTGCGGCGCTTCCCAGCGTCAGAATTCGCCCCAAAAATGCAATAACCGGATGCTGTAACCCGTTGTTCAACGTCGGGTTACGTTTGGCTAACCACAGCAGCATGTTGTGAACAACAGAAATAGCGCCAAAGAGTGCGCCACTGATGACATAATGGCGTTCGAGTCCGTTCCACGCTCCCATACAGAACAGGGTGCAAAAAATACCGATATTCTGCGCCAGCGTTTTGTTCTGGCGGAAAAAGTTGAACTTCATCAAGTTCATATAAATTGGCATAAAGACCACATCGCGCAGCCATTCAGAAAGGCTAATGTGGAAGCGACGCCAGAAATCCTGCGGGTTTTTCGCAAGGATGGGAATATTGAAGTTCGCCGGAATATTCAGTCCAAATAAGCGACCGGCCCCAATAGCCATATTGCTGTAACCAGCAAAATCAAAGTAGAGATAGGCGCTATAGGCAATCGACATCACCACACCTACGGTCAGCGAGAACGGCTCATGGCTCCACCGCTGCACAACCAGCGTGTCGACCAGCATAGCGAACAAGAACTTCTGGACGATACCGGTAACTATTTGCTCTAACGCCACTAAAAACTGCTCGCGGGTAATCGCGAAGACAGGCTTGCTCACATCGCTAATCCATGTCCGCCAGCGGTACATTGGGCCGGCCAGAATAACAAAGGGCATAAAGAGATAGCAGAAATAGTGCAGGAAATTCCGACTATCTTTTTTACTGCGATAAAGCAATACATCAATCGCGCGGAACGTCATGAAAGAGAGGCCGATCATTCCCCAGTGGTTATTTAAGTGTAATTTCACCAAGAACAATGGCAGCAACGTTAAGGAGACCGCTTGCCAGGTTTTTAACCACCCCTTCTCTTTTAATGTAACGAGAACATAAAAAACTAAAAAAACGGCAACCGGGACAATATAATCACCCTGGAAAATATACCCCCACCCTAATGCTGACAGCACTGAAAAGGCAGATAAATACGTCAGTCGACGATGCAACAGGCGATTAACCAGCGCAAACACCAGGGCTGATGAAAACAAATAGAAAAAAAACATTCCTGAGCTGTACATCATTCAACCTCAGAACTTTTGATATTCAAAATGCAGCTGTAAACTCATGCTGTCATCGACAGAGGTCCACGCAACGACGGTGATTGCCAGCAGGAGATAAAGGAAAAAAAGACGAATCGCGGTTTTCATCATTTAAAGCTCTCTGCAATAAAGCGAATCATAGGAACCCATGCCAGTTCAGAAGGATGCAGGCGATCCCAGTTCCAGCCGTTCTCATACGGCATAGCGTACATATCTAAATAGGGAACCTGGTTCTCTTCCAGAATGGTTTGAATTTGCTTATCAACCGGCCGGAATGTGTCGGTGTTGTAGAGCGCCCAGGGGTTAACAGGGTCGACGATAGCAATCACCTGTACATGGCGTTGTTTCAGAAGCTGGATAGTTTTCTTTAACGACGCAATCTGTTCGGGCACCACAGGTGTGTCATCCCACTGTTCCGGCTTGTCTCCCGGTTCATAAACAGACTTATCCATCCACATTGTAGCCGCGCTCTGCTGACGTTTTTTATTCAACTCGCGCGCATGAGCCAGCTCTTTATTCCAGTCAGGAACAACAGGGGTTGTCGACTGCTGCGGCCACGGTTGTACCGTCTGTGGTTCAATATTGAGCATGGCCAGCCAGTCGTTTTTAATCATCGTACAGAAGTTGGCGAACTGATTGCTCACCTCTTCCCAGATGAGATCCGGATGCCAGCCATACACAGCCATTTGGCCAAACGTTAAATGGCTTATATCCTTCGCATCAATATGCTGTAAATAATGAGTCAGCAAAGGACGTGCCTGCGGATCTTTCATCAGCGGATTGAAAATAGACCCCGGGAAATTATCGGCAAAAATTGCTGGTGGCAGACCTTTCGAATAAAAGCTGTCAGGAGCCAGAAGTAAAACAACTTTACTGTTTGCGTTAAGGTCATCCTTAAAGCGTGAAAACAGTAAAAATTGTGTCGTGTCATCGACAAAACTATCACCATACGCCACTACAGGTTTGTGCAATTGCTTATTAAAGTAATTATATACAGCGTAATGTTCTTCTTCAGAGGTAGCCACTTCAGATGCCCCGATGAAGAAAATCGAATTCCCTTTTAACGCATGAGAAATCGTGGCTATTCTTTCCGCTTGTTCTTTTGGTGTCCCATCCATCGATTTAATCAGCGGCTGGAACTCAAGCGGTGGATCAAAGCTTGTCACCAACGGGTGAACACAGAGAAACAAGACAGCCAGAGTAGCCATCAGGATATGTAAACAAAGCGTATTTTTGATTTTCATTATAAGTAGGTAAGACTACATAGTATTTATTTAAAATTTATGACACTCATTTTTCTAACACAGACACAACAAATAGCCGCGTGTTTTTCGGTTGAATTTGAGACTTATCTTTTGCGACATTCTATACCAGGTGTATATAAAAAGATGAGCGTTGCTGTGTAACGGTATGTACAGTGTCCGCGTGAACACTGTACATAAAAATAAAGTCGCCAGAAGGACGTTGTGTCACCGGTCGGGTCGCCGGACAAAAAGCATCAGTCTTCCACCATCCGCGCATACTCTTCAGTGAGAAAATCCACCAGCGCCCTGACCGACGGCAGCAAACCGCGCCGGGACGGATATACCGCATGGATCACCTCCCGTCTTGGCTCCCACGCCTCAAGTACCCGTACCAGTTCCCCTGTGGCAAGCTGATCTTTCACCATCAAAATGGGCAACTGCACTACCCCCACGCCCGCCACCGCCGCCTCCCGCAACGCCAGCATGTCGGTGGTAATGAGGCGAGGCACATAATGGATTTCCGCTCTTGCGCCCTCTGGCCCGGTGAGTTCCCACTTATGCACCTGTTTCCCTTCTCCCATACTGAGACCCGGCCAGGCACTAAGTTCAGACGGCATTTCGGGCATCCCCTGCTGTTGGATCAGCTGTGACCCCGCGACAAGACAATGCCCCCTGTCAGCCAACACCCGCAATACCAGATCGCTGTCATCAAACGGGCGTGGGCGAACGCGTATCGCCACATCAATCCCTTCACTGACGAGATCAACACGCCGATTTGTCGCCTCAAGCTGAAGATTAATACCAGGATAACGCGCCATAAATCGTGCCAGCATTGGCCCAATATGCACGTGTAACAGCGTTACCGGACAGGTGAGTCTGACAATACCGCGCGGTTCAGCCTGTAGCGCCGCAACGGCCTCCTCTGCGGCTTCCGCTTCCACCATCATGGCTTTGCAGTGCTGATAGAAGGTTTGCCCAACCTCTGTCACCGTGAACTGCCGGGTCGTGCGCTGTATTAAACGCACACCGAGCCGCTCCTCCAGCTGCGCAATCCGGCGGCTCAGCCTGGACTTGGGCAGATCGAGTGCCCGCCCCGCCGCCGCAAAACCGCCGTAGTCGACCACTTTAACGAACCAGACGAAGTCATTGAGATCCTGCATAAACCCCCATCGTTCTATTTTCAGAACAGTGAATGCCATTTTCACTATCTACCGGGATATTAACTCTGAATATAAGCTAATTACATCAACAGAACATCAGGAGTTAATCATGAAAAACGTAACAGGTGTTTATACCGCTCCCCGTCAGCACTGGGTTGGCGACGGTTTCCCGGTACGTTCGATGTTTTCTTATCAGACTCACGGTGAACCGCTCAGCCCATTCTTACTGCTGGACTACGCAGGCCCCTATACCTTCCCGGCCGATGGCGCAAAACGCGGCGTGGGCGAGCACCCCCATCGTGGTTTTGAAACGGTCACCATCGTTTACTCCGGTGAAGTAGAGCATCGCGACTCGACGGGCAAAGGCGGTGTAATTGGCCCTGGCGACGTTCAGTGGATGACGGCAGGTGCGGGCATTTTGCACGAAGAGTTCCACTCCAGCGCGTTCTCGCGCCAGGGAGGAGAACTAAAAATGATGCAGCTGTGGGTCAACCTGCCTGCAAAAAACAAAATGGCGGCTCCGGGCTATCAGAGCATCACGAAAGGTGAGATCCCGGTAGTGACGCTGCCGGATAACAGCGGCTCACTGAGGGTTATCGCGGGTCGCTACGGCGAGGTGACAGGCCCTGCGCATACCTACTCACCGCTGAATGTCTGGGATGTCACCCTGAATCAGGGAAGCCATCTTACGCTCAGTCAGCCCGAAGGATGGAGCACCGCGCTGGTTGTGCTGGAAGGCAACATCACGGTAAACGGCACAGCCCAGGCGGGTGAAGCCCAACTGGTCGTCATGAGCCAGGAGGGTAACAAACTACATCTGGAAGCCAGTCGCGATGCCAAAGTCCTGCTGATGGCCGGGGAACCGTTAAATGAACCTGTCGTGGGCTACGGCCCGTTTGTGATGAACAGTAAAACCGAAATCGCTGAAGCTATTCGCGATTTCAATTCCGGCCGCTTCGGCCAGATCTGAGCGTAATAAAGGAGAGGATTATGTCTACCCCTGCTAACTTCAACGGCGCACGTCCGGTTATTGATGTCAATGATGCGGTCATGCTGCTTATCGACCACCAGAGCGGGCTGTTCCAGACCGTCGGTGATATGCCAATGCCGGAGTTGCGTGCCCGTGCGGCGGCACTGGCGAAAATTGCCACGCTGGCAAACATTCCGGTCATTACCACGGCGTCTGTTCCGCAAGGGCCGAACGGCCCGCTCATCCCGGAGATCCATGCCAACGCGCCGCATGCACAGTATGTTGCACGTAAAGGCGAGATCAACGCCTGGGACAACCCGGAATTCGTTGCGGCAGTGAAAGCTACCGGGCGTAACACGCTGATTATTGCCGGAACCATTACCAGTGTCTGCATGGCCTTCCCGTCGATCAGCGCGGTAGCAGACGGTTATAAAGTGTTTGCGGTCATTGATGCCTCCGGAACCTACAGCAAAATGGCGCAGGAGATCACGCTGGCACGCGTGGTACAGGCAGGCGTTGTACCGATGGATACTGCGGCTGTTGCCTCCGAGATCCAGCGCACATGGAATCGGGAAGATGCTGCGCAGTGGGCTGAGGTTTATACCCATATCTTCCCTGCCTATCAGTTGCTGATCGAAAGCTATGGTAAAGCGCAAGAGGTCGTAAAAAATAGCGAAGTGCTCGATTCACAGCGTTAATCGCCTTCTCCACGGTGTAAAAGCCGTGGAGCTGATTATTGCTTAACCGAACAAGCACTAAAGCAGAAAATCTGCTTGACC
>BMHB3_Entero_scaffsDRAFT_100002_pt3 | contig 24067 bp, 26 predicted proteins | sample Biomet3_FD_10540 | JGI IMG/M metagenome (IMG submission 10540) | reverse complement strand
TCGAAGCTGACGGAAGACCAGAAGCAAACCGTGAGTACGCTGGCGACTGTTTCAGCGGGCATGGCTGGCGGGATTGCCGGGGGAAATACGGCGGGAGCTGCGGCTGGTGCCAGTGCCGGGAAGAATGCGGTTGAGAATAACTGGGCTGATACACCTTCTACTGATGAGCAGGTCAGAAAGTTGTCAGGACAGTGGCAGAAGGCACTTGATGGATGTGCTGGAGGAGATAGCGCTGCCTGTGCTGAAAAAGATAAACTTGAAAAATCTTATGGTTTCCTGGCAGCGACAGCAATGACAGGGATGATGGGAGGGACTGCAAGTGCAGCAGCAAAAGCTACAAGCGCGGGTGTCAGTATGTTAATTAATGGTACAGCTCAGGGGGTTAAAATATATAACAATCCTGAGGATTCATTTAATTATACTGATTTCATGATGTCGGGTGCTACGGGCTGGTTTTCCGCAGGTACTGGTGCTGTACGTTCCTCAGTCATTAGTGTTAGCACTGCATATACTGGAAGCGTACTCCAAAATGAAGATCCAACAGCTGCCGTTGCCGGGGCGTTAGCTGGTTCTGCGATAGGTTATACTGCTGGAAAGCTGATTTCAGCACCATTGAAGCCATTATTTAATAATGTCCGAGATAAGTATGAAGAGGTGCCAATTGGAGGGTATTCATGGATGACAGGTGCAAAACCTGAGAGCCCTATCCCTGGAACTATTGGTGGTTTAGGTGGTTCTGTCGGTGCTGAAGTCGGTGGAGATTATGTCAATGATAAATATAAGGCACATGAAAATGGTAAATAGGGATATTAATTTGAAAGTGTTTTTTTATCTTTTGGCAAGTCTCGTCATAACGATGATTGTGCTTTTTACAGTGCTAAACATGGCATTTTCTTTATATTACTATTTTAAAATTGGTTATTTTGACTTCAATTTTAATAAGTTAGGGGAATGCATAGTTTTAGGGTTGCTAACAGGCCCCATTGCAGCCAGCGGTGTTTGGCTAATGCTCAGGTATAGAATGTAGTTGAGAATAACTTCCTTAGCGCTTCAAAAAATGATGCACTTAATAAAGCGCTTGAAGATCAAAAAAATGGTAAGAACCTTCTTCAGGCATCGCAGGATATTGTTCGTCTAACCAATGAGGACAAAGCCAATAATGGGCTTCTGAATAAATACCAGAATGGTCAGCTGAATGATGCAGAAAAGCAAGAACTTGCCGGGCTACTTAATCAGTATGGCTATGAACTCCAGACTGTTTACGGTTACTCAGAGCAGCAAGCGGCACAAGCGATACAGTCCCTGACGAAGGGCGGAGCTTTTGTGGCATCGGCATCTGATGCCAAAGCCTATAATGAGGCGCTGAGCTATCTGAAAATGTACGGTGTTCAGTCAGGTCAAGCCGCAGTGGGTACAGATGCTTTGATGGTCCTTCCTGGAGCCCCTGGTACTCTGGTGCGTGGATTTGTAGCTGCGGGAGGTGCATACCAGACAGGTACGGGGATAGGTCAGATTGCTGATGGTAACTATAGTGACGGAGCTCTGAATGTTGGTCTCGGAACGGCTGCTATATTTGGTGGCGCAGCAGGGAACAGCGTTATCACCAAAACTGAAACAGGTATTGTTTCTCCAAATAAAGGTGCTGGCTGGACAGAGAATTCTCAGTCTATTGATAAAAATGCCCATTCTTCTATTCCCAAAGTTACTGCTGAATTGACAGATCCTCAGACAGGAAAAGTCTTTACGGATACGAATCAGGGGAACAGAGCTGATTTCTTCTTGGGGGATGCCAGCAAACCAACGCTTATCAATGATGTAGTGCAGGCAAAAGTAATTAACCAACCGGATAAAAATTTCCCAAATGGAAATATGGCTACCGCTCATGCTGAAGTTGGTACTATCCAACAAGCCTACGAGCAGGGTATGACAACGGGTCGTAGCATGGAAATGAAAGTATCTGGTAAGCCAGTTTGCGGTTACTGTCTCAGCGATATAAAAAGTATGGCTGAAAAATCTGGCTTGAAATCGCTTACTATTTTTGAAGAGAAAAGCGGAGATACTTTGTATTGGGAAAAAGGGATGAAAAAACTCACCAGGAAAGAAACTTATGAAAGATGAGTTTGAAGTCGATTTCTATCTGTACGCCAGAAACTTTTTTTCGCGGGTTCGTGGCCCCAAGTGGAATGATGTAGAAGAATTCCTGATGAAATTGAGGGGGGATACAGGTGGTGTAAGACTCCGCATTGTCCCCGAACCTGATATTGGGCCGATGAATTTAGAAGTATCTACAGATGATGGCTTCTATCTCTTGACGTTACTAGAGTGCTCGGAATCTGATTTAACGGTTCGTTCCTATTGGGATAAATCGAAATCTGGTATGGAGAAAAAAATACAGATTTATGGGGATTACTGGCCTGAGCGACAACTGACAAAAGATTTTGATCTTGTTGTCAGGGTCTTTAAAGAGTTCTTCGATATTGGCAACGTATCAACGGAACTTCTTAATTGATGTATAAATCCCAGACTACAGCATCACTTGTGGTGCTGTAGTTGTTGAGAATAATACGTTTGCGGTGCCTGTTCCCGGTGTTCCGGTAACGGCAATAAAATCGTGGCAGATGTCGGTCACGATCTGCTGATGCGCAGTCAGCAGAACAACAATGACTACGACAGCAGGCAGACCAGCGTTGCTGCGGGTGGCAGCTTCACCTTCGGCACCATGTCCGGTTCAGGCTATATCAACGCCAGCCAGGACAAGATGAAGAGCCGCTTTGATTCCGTTGCCGAACAAACCGGGCTGTATGCCGGGGACGGCGGCTTCGATATCACCGTGGGTCATCACACCCAGCTTGACGGTGCGGTTATCGCCTCCACCGCCACACCGGACAAAAACAGCCTCGATACCGGGACGCTGGGCTTCAGCGACATCCACAACGAAGCCGACTTTAAAACCTCGCACTCCGGTATCAGCCTGAGCGGCGGCGGTAGCTTCGGGGATAAATTCAAGGGCAACCTGCCGGGTGGCATGATCTCCGCCGCTGGCAACAGCGGCCATGCGGAAGGTACGACTCAGGCGGCTGTGGCGGACGGCACCCTCACCCTCCGCGACAAGGTAAACCAGAAGCAGGATGTGGCCGATTTGAGCCGCGACACCGAACATGCCAACGACAGCATCAGCCCGATCTTCGACAAGGAGAAAGAGCAGAACCGCCTGAAAGCAGTCGGGATGATCAGCGATATTGGCAGCCAGGTGGCGGATATTGCCAGGACTCAGGGTGACCTGAACGGGCTGAAAGCGGCCCAGAAAGCATCCGGTACGACACTTCCGGTAAATGCGACAGAGAAAGAACGCCAGGACTATCTTGCGGAATTGCGTGACACGCAGGCATACAAAGAGGTGATGGTGACGTACGGAACCGGCAGCAACATGCAGCGTGGTATCCAGGCGGCCACGGCAGCGCTGCAGGGACTGGCGGGCGGCAATATCGGGGGCGCGCTGGCGGGCGCTTCAGCACCGGAGCTGGCGAACATCATCGGCCACCATGCAGGCATTGATGACAACACGGCGGCAAAAGCGATTGCCCATGCCATCCTCGGCGGCGTAACCGCAGCCCTTCAGGGCAACAGTGCTGCGGCGGGCGCAGTGGGTGCGGCATCCGGCGAACTGGTAGCGACAGCGATTGCCAGACAGCTCTATCCGGACACAGACCCGTCGAAGCTGACGGAAGACCAGAAGCAAACCGTGAGTACGCTGGCGACTGTTTCAGCGGGCATGGCTGGCGGGATTGCCGGGGGAAATACGGCGGGTGCTGCGGCCGGGGCCAGTGCCGGGAAGAATGCGGTTGAGAATAATTATCTCAGCGCTGACCAGACCACCTCATGGCTTGAGAAATATAAATCGGCATCAACGGATGAAGAGCGTAAGAAACTGGTGGATGTTGCGAGCAAAGCGGATGCGGCTCAACAGCAAAAAGCGCTGAACACACAGATCAGTAAGGATTATCTTGTTAAACAACAGGATGACCTTATCCAGCTAATGCAATCACCGGGTTGTGATGCAGATTGTAAGCAACTGGCACAGTACAGCATTAATCAGCTGTCGCCAGTGATTGATAACTATGACGAGATGCAGCGATCAAACAACATACCTAAAGCAGCTATCGCAACGATTTCTCTTTCAATACCGATTCTTGGTCGTGCCGTTGCTCCTGCTGTTGCGGACTTGATTGGCAGTTCAACATTAGCAACAAGAGGTGTTTCAGCGGCTACAAGTGGAATCGCAAACGCCACGTCTCAGGCGTACAATATCCATAATGATCCAAGTGAGGTATTTAGCCCGAATAGTCTTATCACAGCAATGATAACTGGAGCAGCTACAACTGGTATGAAATATGTTGGAACTACAGTAGTGAGCACCGCAGGAGCAGGGATAAGTAGTCTTATTGATGGTAAGAGTCCAACTGTGCCTATGATCGGGGCTGCAGGTGGGGCTACGTTAGGTTATTTGTTTGGGTTGGGTGTTCAGAAGGTTGATAATAAGGTATGGAATCCTTGGAGTAATGGATTTAAAGATTATCAAAATTCGAGAATGCCATCAATAATAGAGCCACCTAAAGTAAACCAATTACCAGTAATAGCAGGTGGCTATCTATCTGAGAGAGCGGGAAAAGCAGGCGAAGATTATGCCAAGGGGAAACTGAAATGAAAAAAATACTTTTTTACTTTCTTCCTTTTTTACTTATGGGTTTCGTCACCATTTTAGCCGGATGTGTTTTAGTTTCAGTGTTTAGCAGATTGCCTGTTTTACTGATAGAAGGACATTGGCCTTCTTATTCGATTACTAATTTCCTTGATGACTTTAACTTTAGTTTTTTCAATGGGGTTGTTTTTGGTACGCTCATGTTTTTTGTGAATTTATTCTTGAAAATGAAAAAATACAAATCATAGGGCTTGGTTGTTGTTGAGAATAACTATCTGAGCCAGAAACAACAGGCTCAGAAGGGGCTTTGTTGAATAAATCAAACTTTTGCTGAGTTGAAGGATCCGATTACGCATTCCCTGACAACGCAAGCAGTCCCGTGGCAAAGCAGAAGATCAGAATCACCAACTGGCACACCTATAACAAAGCGCGTATCAACCGTGGCTCCATGACTTTCTGGCTGGACGATGAAACAATTAAGGCGTGGTATGACACCGCCCGCCTTCAGCACGCGGAAGACCTCAGCGCTATTCTGACCTTGCCATCACTACCGTTCTGGTGATTAAACGTGTATTCCGGCTGACCCTGCGGGCTGCACAGGGCTTCATTGATTCCATTTTTACCCTGATGGGCGTTCCGCTGCGTTGGCCAGATGAGTATGCGGACCGCAACCGTGCTGTTACTAATCAGCGGCTGAGCGGAAGCAATGCACGGTGGAAATGGACAACGGAATATTACCGTCGCGCTATAGCGGAAACGACCATGTATCACAGCTGTTCGGAGGTTCACTGACATTACGTGACTACGATGGTCAGGTTGCAGAGGCTCTGGCCATGGTACGTGCACTGAACAAAATGACGAAGGCAGGTATGCCAGAAAGCGTGCGTGATGCCTGATAATCCGACCCGCAACAAGGACGTTCGCACGGAATCTTATTTATTCAACAAAGCCTCACCGATGTAGTGCCCACATTTTGTTGCGAAAATTAGGACAACATAACCTCCCGCGTTACACTATCAGGCATAGTATAGCTACCGTTGCTCCCATTCATTTTCAGAGAATAGCCATGAACGCTAAGACGTGGGTTTTAGTATTTATTATTTTTGCGGGTTCGTTGAATACTGCTATGGCGGATAGTTGCCGAGCCAATATTTTTGATGGGCAGGACTGTCGCTATGACGATGGCACAACATCCAGCAGTCGGGCCAATATTTTCGGCGGACAGGATATCACTTACAGCGACGGAAGGAAGGCAACCAGCAGAGCGAATATCTTTGGTGGACAGGATACGAATTACAGCGATGGCAAAAAATCCAGCAGTAGAGCCAATATTTTTGGCGGTCAGGATACCCATTACAACGACGGCACCCAGTCTAGCAGTCGGGCCAATATTTTTAATGGTCAGGATACTCACTACAGCAACGGTAAGCCCTCAACCAGTCGCGCGAATATTTTCGGCGGGCAAGATACGCAAAACTATTAACGCCAGTAAAGGATTGTCAATGGAATCAGCATGGTCTGCTCGCCCAATGCCTGCGGAAGATTAAAAATGGTCGAAATACAATAACTTCAAGCTATGAGCAAAGCAGACGGGAAGCTCTTTCGCGAAACAAAGATACCGCGCCAGTTGCACCGAAATTGTATCGTTTTTTGTTCCTGGGCGAATGGGAAAATAAAGTTAGGGGAATTCTGGAGCGGGCGAAGGGAATCGAACCCTCGTATAGAGCTTGGGAAGCTCTCGTTCTACCATTGAACTACGCCCGCTTTGAGGTGCGTAAAGCATTATAGACCTTACGCGTCTTCAGACAAGCCTCTGCATAACTAAGTGGCGATTAAATAATCACTTAGCACTTCGGTTTACTGCCGGGCGCAGGAAGATAACGCTGTGGATCGATGGCCGTCGCCTTATAGCGAATCTGGAAGTGCAGCTTCACCGAGTCTGTACCGGTATTCCCCATTGTCGCAATCTTCTGCCCTGCCTTCACGTTCTGCCCATTATTGACCAGCATCGTATCGTTGTGGGCATAAGCAGTGATGTAATCTTCACCATGTTTAATCATGATCAGATTACCGTACCCGCGCAGCTGGTTACCAACGTAGACCACCTTTCCCGCGCCGGATGCATAGACCGGCGTGCCGCGCGCTGCCGCGATATCAATACCTTTGTTACCACCTTCAGACAATGAGTATGGCACCACCACTTTGCCACTGGCAGGCCAGATCCAGCAGCGCTGCCCGACCGGTGGCCAGGAGGACTGCGGTACCGCATAGGATGGCGTGACTTTGGCGGTCTTACCTTTTGAGGTGGTCGATTTTTTGGCTGAAGAGGAAGAGCTACCGTTAACCCTGAGCTGTTGCCCCACTTCGAGGGTGTACGGTGCCGGGATATTGTTCATCCGCGCAATATCTTTCACACTGGTGCCCGTCATACGCGAAATACGGTACAGCGTATCACCACGCTTCACGGTATACACCGCTCCGGAATAGCTGCCCATATCCGAAGATTTACTTCCCGAGCATCCCGCCAGAAGTAGCGCCAGCGTCAGGCAGAAAACGGCAGTGATGGGGTTTCTAGTCAGGCTTCCTGCAAACAAAACAGATCCTCGGTCAGCGTGAATGGCGCACTATGATAGCAGCCGAAACTGATATGGGTCATTCCCTTTTCCGCTCTGCGGGTCAAAGTGTTCGTATTAAGAATGCAGTATAATAATGCCGCTGATGGTAGTGCGGGTCTGAATAAGTGCCGCACTACCCGGCGGTCCTTGTACTGGAGCAAGAATGAGTATTCAAGAACACGTTATTTTGGTAGATGACCAGGGACTGGTGCTTGGCACTCAGGAAAAATACGCCGCACACACCTCGCATACCCCGCTGCATCTGGCTTTCTCCTCCTGGCTGTTTAATGCCAAAGGTGAATGTCTGATCACCCGCCGCGCATTAAGCAAGAAAGCCTGGCCGGGCGTCTGGACAAACTCCGTCTGTGGTCACCCGCAGTCCGGCGAAGAAACAACACAGGCGGTTATCCGTCGCTGCCGCTTTGAAGTGGGCGCAGAAATCACAGATATCACCCCCGTCGCACCGGAGTTTCGTTATCGGGAATCTGATCCATCCGGGATCGTTGAAAACGAGTTTTGCCCGGTATTCGCAGCCCGCATCACGAACAATGTGACAATAAATCGCGATGAGGTGATGGAATATCAGTGGGTTGAGCTGGAAGCGTTGTTCCGCGCGCTGGATGCCACTCCGTGGGCCTTTAGCCCGTGGATGGTCATGGAAGCCACAACCTCCCGCGAGGCGCTCAGAGCCTTCGCGGCGCAATAAAAAAGCCCCTTTCGGGGCTTTTTTGACATCTTAACGACTTATTTCACCGGACGCATCGCCGGGAACAGGATCACATCACGAATGGTATGGCTGTTGGTGAACAGCATAACCATACGGTCGATACCAATACCCAGACCTGCTGTTGGCGGCAGACCGTGCTCCAGCGCGGTCACGTAGTCTTCGTCGAAGAACATCGCTTCGTCGTCCCCTGCCGCTTTCGCATCAACCTGGTCCTGGAAACGCTGCGCCTGATCTTCTGCATCGTTCAGCTCGCTAAAGCCGTTGCCGATTTCGCGGCCACCGATGAAGAATTCAAAGCGATCGGTAATTTCCGGGTTCACGTCATTACGACGCGCCAGCGGAGAGACTTCAGCCGGGTATTCGGTGATGAAGGTTGGCTGAATCAGGTGTGCTTCTGCCACTTCTTCGAAGATCTCGGTCACGATACGGCCCAGACCCCAGCTCTTCTCAACTTTGATACCGATGCTTTCGGCGATCGCTTTCGCAGAACCGAAGTTATCCAGGTCAGCCATGTCGGTTTCTGGACGGTATTTCTTGATCGCTTCGCGCATGGTCAGTTTGACGAACGGCTTACCGAAATCGAAGACCTCTTCACCGTAAGGCACTTCAGTGGTACCCAGGACGTCCTGCGCCAGGGTACGGAACAGGGATTCGGTCAGTTCGATCAGATCTTTGTAATCTGCATACGCCATATAGAGTTCCATCATGGTGAACTCTGGGTTATGGCGAACGGAGATGCCTTCGTTACGGAAGTTACGGTTGATTTCAAATACGCGGTCGAAACCACCCACAACCAGACGCTTCAGGTACAGTTCCGGCGCGATACGCAGGTACATGTCCAGGTCCAGGGCGTTGTGATGGGTGATAAACGGACGCGCAGACGCGCCGCCAGGGATCACCTGCATCATCGGGGTTTCTACTTCCATAAAATCGCGGTTAACCATGAACTGACGGATACCCGCCATAATCTGGGAGCGAATTTTGAAGGTCTTGCGGGATTCATCGTTAGAGATGAGATCCAGGTAACGCTGACGGTAGCGTGCTTCCTGATCCTGCAGGCCGTGGAATTTGTCCGGCAGCGGGCGCAGCGCTTTGGTCAGCAAACGCAGCTCGGTGCAGTGGATAGACAGTTCACCGGTCTTGGTTTTGAACAGCTTACCTTTCGCACCCAGGATATCGCCCAGGTCCCATTTCTTGAACTGCTCGTTGTAGACGCCTTCCGGCAGGTCGTCACGGGACACGTACAGCTGAATACGGCCACCCACGTCCTGCAGCGTGACGAAAGAGGCTTTACCCATGATACGACGGGTCATCATACGGCCAGCCACGGACACTTCAACGTTCAGTGCTTCCAGCTCTTCGTTCTCTTTACTGCCGAAATCTGCGTGCAATTGGTCTGAGGTGTGGTCACGACGAAAATCGTTCGGGAACGGCACGCCCTGCTCACGCAGTGCAGCCAGCTTCTCGCGGCGGGTTTTCAGTTCGTTGTTAAGATCAACTACTACGTCAGCGCCCTGTGCTTGTTGTTCAGACATTTTGGTTCCTCATAACCCTGCTTTCAAACTTGCTTCGATAAATTGGTCCAGGCTGCCGTCCAGCACCGCCTGCGTATTACGGGTTTCAACCCCGGTACGCAGGTCTTTGATGCGGGAGTCATCGAGGACGTAAGAACGGATCTGGCTGCCCCAGCCAATGTCAGACTTGTTATCTTCCATCGCCTGTTTCTCAGCATTTTTCTTCTGCATTTCGAGCTCATAAAGCTTCGCTTTCATCTGCTTCATGGCCTGGTCTTTGTTCTTATGCTGGGAACGGTCGTTCTGGCATTGCGTTACCAGCCCGGTTGGAATGTGGGTAATACGCACCGCAGATTCCGTACGGTTAACGTGCTGACCACCCGCACCAGATGCGCGATAAACGTCAATACGCAGATCGGCCGGGTTGATGTCGATATCGATATCGTCTTCCACTTCCGGGTAGACAAACGCGGAGCTGAAGGAGGTATGGCGACGACCACCGGAGTCGAACGGGCTCTTACGCACCAGGCGGTGAACGCCAGTTTCAGTACGCAACCAGCCATAGGCGTAATCGCCGATAATCTTGATGGTGACGGATTTCAGACCCGCGACTTCACCTTCAGACTCTTCGATGATTTCGGTTTTGAAGCCGCGCGCTTCTGCCCAACGCAGATACATACGCGTCAGCATGCTTGCCCAGTCCTGCGCTTCAGTACCGCCAGAACCGGCCTGGATATCCAGATAGCAGTCAGCGCTGTCATACTCGCCAGAGAACATGCGACGGAATTCAAGCTGTGCCAGCTTCTCTTCCAGACCGTCGAGTTCTGCCACGGCTTCGTTAAAGGTTTCTTCGTCGTCGGCTTCTACAGCCAGCTCCAGCAGACCGGAAACATCTTCCAGCCCCTGAGACATTTGGTCGAGGGTATCAACGATAGCTTCGAGAGAGGAACGCTCTTTACCCAGCGCCTGAGCGCGTTCAGGTTCGTTCCAGACGTCCGGCTGTTCCAGCTCGGCATTTACTTCTTCAAGGCGCTCTTTCTTGGCATCGTAGTCAAAGATACCCCCTAAGAACGTCAGAGCGCTCCGTGAGGTCCTGAATACGGTTTTTTACCGGATTAATTTCAAACATGGTCTGTTTTCTTTTATGGACTTGTCAAAATGCGGTGATAAGAGCGGGATTGTACCGAATCCACGCCCTTTTTTGTAGCTTTACTGACGCTAAATTGGCCAGATATTGTCGATGATGATCTGAAGGGAGCGGTTACCGCGAAACTCGTTAATATCAAGCTTGTAGGCCAGTTCCACCTCGCGCACGCCGTTGTCCGGCCAGATGGCGGTATCGATGTTAAAAGCAATGCCATCCAGCAGTGGGCCTCCGCCAACCGGTTCAACCATCACTTTCAAATGGCGTTCGCCCACAATGCGCTGTTGCAACAGACGGAAACGGCCATCGAACAACGGTTCAGGGAACATCTGCCCCCATGGGCCTGCATCGCGCAGCATCTGTGCCACGTCCATCGTCATTTCTGCCGCTGACAGTGCGCCGTCGGAAACCACTTCGCCCTGCAGCAGAGCCGGGTCAATCCAGTCGGTCACCAGCTCACCGAACAGGCGTTGGAACTCATCAAACTTCGCTTCCTCCAGCGACAAACCGGCTGCCATCGCGTGGCCGCCGAACTTGATCATCAGGCCAGGATAAAGCGTATCCAGACGCTCCAGCGCATCACGCATGTGCAGCCCCTGAATTGAGCGACCAGAACCTTTCAGCGTGCCGTCGCCCGCCGGGGCAAAAGCAATCACCGGGCGGTGGAAACGCTCTTTAATGCGCGACGCCAGAATGCCCACCACACCCTGATGCCACTCGGGATGATACATTGCCAGGCCGCCCGGCAGCGTATCACCGCTGCGCTCCAGCTTTTCGCACAGGGTCAGCGCTTCAGCCTGCATTCCCTGCTCAATCTCTTTGCGGGTTTGATTCAGCGCATCCAGTTCGTTAGCCAGCACGCGCGCTTCACCAATGTTGTCGCACAGCAGCAACGCAACGCCAACGGACATATCGTCCAGCCTTCCGGCAGCGTTCAGACGCGGCCCGAGGGCAAAGCCTAAATCACTTGCCGCCAGCCTGAGCGGGTCACGGTTGGAAATCTCCAGCAGCGCTTTAATTCCCGGACGGCACTTGCCCGCCCGAATACGGCTTAAGCCCTGCCAGGTCAAAATGCGGTTGTTGGTATCCAGCGGCACCACGTCTGCCACGGTACCAAGCGCCACCAAATCGAGGTACTCGGCCAGGTTCGGCACGGCGATCCCACGGGATTCAAACCAGCCCTTATCACGCAGCAGCGTGCGTAGCGCCAGCATCAGATAAAACGCTACCCCTACTCCCGCCAGCGATTTCGACGGGAAATCGCAGTCGCGCAGGTTCGGGTTAATAATGGCTTCGGCGGCAGGGAGAGTCTCTCCCGGCAGGTGATGATCGGTCACGAGCACCGGGATCCCCAACTGGTGCGAACGCTCAACGCCTGCATGAGAGGAAATACCGTTATCCACGGTCATGATCATCTGTGCACCGCGCGCGTGTGCCTGCTCGACCACTTCCGGGCTAAGACCGTAGCCATCTTCAAACCGGTTTGGCACCAGATAGGTGACGTTATCGCAGCCCAGTGCGCGCAGGCTGAGCACACTCAGCGCAGTGCTGGTTGCACCATCGGCATCGAAATCCCCCACCACCACAATCCGCGTCCCATCACGGAACGCGTTGTAGAGCATTTCAGTGGCTTTTTCGACACCGTTAAGCTGCTGCCAGGGCAGCATCCCTTTGACGCCACGTTCAAGATCTTCCGCCGTACGCACACCACGGCTCGCGTAGAGCCGCTTTAACAGCGGAGAAAGATCGGCGGGTAAATCAGCCGTTTCAACCGCTTCACGGCGGCGCAGTTTTATCGGGGCTTTCACGCGGATTATTTACCACCAAACTGTTTCTGGTGCGCGTCGAGGAACTCTTTCATCTCTTTTGGTCCCTGATAACCCGGTACAACATAGCCATTGCTCAGCACAATCGCGGGTGTACCGTTCACACCAAACTGCACGCCCAGCGCATAGTGGTTGGCAATATTGATATCACAGGAAGCTGGCTGTACGCCTTTGCCGTTCATCGCGTCATCAAAGGCTTTGTTACGGTCTTTCGCACACCAGATAGCTTTCATATCCTGCTCAGGCTGGCTCTGTACGCCCGCTCGCGGGAAGGCCAGGTAACGCACTGTGATCCCCAGCGCGTTGTAGTCTTTCATCTCTTCATGCAGCTTGTGGCAATAGCCGCAGGTGATGTCGGTGAAGACGGTAATGACGTGTTTTTCCTGCGCCGCTTTATAGACGATCATCTCTTTGTCGAGCGCGTTCAGTTTTTTCATCAGCAGCTGATTAGTCACGTTCACGGGCTGCGCGCCGCTCACATCGTACATTGGCCCCTGAATAATGTGCTTCCCGTCTTCGGTCACGTACAGCACGCCGTTGTCAGTTAATACGGTTTTCATACCTGCAACTGGCGCAGCCTGAACATCGCTGCTGGTGACACCCAGTTTCGTCAGAGACTGTTTAATGGCGGCGTCATCCGCATGGGCAAAACCGGTAAATGAAGCTGCCAGCAGGGTGAACAGCGCAAAAGACTTTTTCATAGTTGATCCTGTTACAATTCGTCGGCACTCACGCACGTGGGTGGTGCTGTTGGTGTAGCTGCCGCAGGCGTTCCGTCGCGACATGGGTGTAAATCTGCGTCGTTGAAAGATCGCTGTGTCCCAGCAACATCTGTACCACGCGTAAATCAGCGCCGTGGTTTAACAGATGCGTCGCAAACGCATGACGCAGAACGTGCGGTGACAGTTTTTCACTGTCGATGCCAGCCAGTGTGGCGTAATGCTTGATGCGATGCCAGAACGTTTGCCGCGTCATCTGCTGCGCACGCTGGCTGGGGAACAAGACATCAATCGAAACGCCATTAAGCAGCCACGGACGACCGTGCTCCAGATACGTCTCCAGCCAGTAGACTGCCTCTTCGCCCAGCGGTACCAGCCGTTCCTTGTTCCCTTTACCTATCACGCGAACCACGCCCTGACGCAGGCTGATGTCGCTCATCGTTAGCCCTACTAACTCAGAAACACGCAGGCCGGTAGCATACAATAGTTCAAGCATGGCTTTATCGCGTAACTCCAGCGGCAGGTCAACTGCAGGCGACTGTAATAATCTCTCAACTTGTGCTTCGCTGAGATCTTTCGGCAACCGCTGGGGGAGTTTAGGTGAGGCCAGAAGTGCGCTGGGGTCGTCCGCGCGAACTTTCTCACGGTAAAGGTGCTGAAACAGCCGACGCATAGCGCTTAGCAGGCGTGCGGAGCTGGTTGCTTTGTAGCCCCCGTCCATACGCTCGCCGAGTAATGTCTGCAGATCGTCATGTTGTACGCTCTCAAGCGACAGTTCCCTGTGTGCCAGCCATTCCACCAGCATGGAAAGATCGCGCCGGTAGGCACTGAGCGTATTCTCGGCCAGGTTTTTCTCCAGCCAAAGCGCATCGAGAAACTGTTCGATGAGTGCGAGATCCTTTTCCACAGCGGCCCCTTTAATTCAGCAATACGGGCATTATGCCTGATTGTTACCGGTTTCTGGTACACTACGCGCAAAGTCAACGCAAGAATTGAGATAGTTACGCGATGAATATTGGTCTGTTCTATGGTTCCAGCACCTGCTACACCGAAATGGCGGCAGAAAAAATTCGCGACATCATTGGCCCGGAACTGGTGACGTTGCATAACCTGAAAGATGACGCACTCACGCTGATGGAACAGTACGACGTGCTGATCCTCGGTATCCCAACCTGGGACTTCGGCGAAATACAAGAAGACTGGGAAGCCATCTGGGAACAGCTCGATACGCTCAACCTCGACGGCAAAATCATTGCCATGTACGGCATGGGCGATCAGTTGGGTTACGGTGAGTGGTTCCTGGATGCGCTCGGCATGCTGCACGACAAACTGGCACCGAAAGGCGTTACGTTTATCGGCTACTGGCCAACCGAAGGGTACGAGTTCACCAGCAAAAAGCCGATTATCGCAGACGGCCAGCTGTTTGTCGGGCTCGCGCTGGATGAAACCAACCAGTACGATCTTAGCGACGAACGCCTGCAAAACTGGTGCGAACAGATTCTGGGTGAGATGGCAGAAAAGTTTAGCTGACGAGCACTTATTCCTGCGTCGGCTGCTGCAATATCATCCGGCGCAGATCTCGCCACTCTGCAGTGTCCATGCTGTCTGCTGACAACCACAGATGTTGGCGACGCCCGCCATCTACCTTGCGCAACCGTAGCATCATGCCGGAATTGAGCATCCAGGGCATACCAATAATATCCCAGTCTTTACCCTGCCAGCGCAGGCGAGAGTCCATCAGTAATTTGATTTCACCCTGACAGGCGTTAATTCGGCGTTGGCTGCGCACGCTGTCAAAAACCACAAATGACAGCAACAGCAGCCACAAAGGTGTATAGCTAAGCGGCCACGGCATCAGTAAAATAAATGCCGCAACCAGGCCGTGGAGTAATAACGACATCCACTGTGAGCGCCACGAGACGCGAAGATCAGATTGCCACAGGACCACGTTCCCGATTCCGTGTTTGAATTAATTCCACCATCCGTTGCAACCCGGTGTCGGCGGGTTGACCGTGATTCATCAGCCAGTTGAATAAATCAGGATCGTCAGACTCAAGCAGGCGTACAAACAGACGCTTATCGTCATCGCTCAGGCTGTCATACTCATACTCGAAGAAAGGCATGATAGAAATATCAAGTTCACGCATACCACGTCGACACGCCCAGTGAATACGGGCCTTGTTGTTAATATCCATGTTCTGTTTCCTGCATTACGTTTGGCACAGTTGGCACCCCGTCCAGTGTTCTTTATTTCTCTGCGGGGACACAAACTAGTGTAACGTGTTTTCGACCGTTTCTTTACTGGAATATTACGAACCTGAAGCAGGATTCCAGAAAAAAACCCTACCAGGATAGTGGATTACTCTGTTTTGCGTGGCGCTACGCATATCTGCGTTATGGCACGAATGGCCTGCTGAAAGCGCTTGCAATGATTACAGTCTCTTTTACCATTAGGCATTATCAAAGCGTTAAGCAATTCAGGATATCACTATGGCTTTTATTCCATTCTCTCCTCGCCAGCCCGCCGCCTCTGCGCGTTTGCCGCTGACGCTTATTTCTCTTGATGACTGGGCGCTGGCGACACTCACCGGTGCCGACAGCGAAAAGTATCTGCAGGGCCAGGTGACCGCTGACGTCAGCCTGATGAACGAACACCAGCATCTGCTGGCCGCGCACTGTGATCCAAAAGGCAAAATGTGGAGCAACCTGCGTCTGTTCCGTCGTCAGGACGGGTTTGCCTTTATTGAGCGCCGCAGCCTGCGCGATGCCCAACTGACCGAACTGAAAAAATACGCAGTCTTTTCCAAAGTCACTATTGCACCGGACGATGAGCATGTCCTGCTCGGTGTGGCAGGCTTCCAGGCACGCGCGGCGCTGAAAAATCTGTTCAGCGAGCTGCCGGATGCGGAAAAACAGCTGGTCAGCGAGGGCGCAACATCCATCCTGTGGTTTGAACACCCGGCGGAGCGTTTCCTGCTGGTGACGGATGCCGCCACTGCCGAACGCGTCACCGAGGCGCTTCGCGGTGAAGCACAGTTCAACAACAGCCAGCAGTGGCTGGCGCTGAACATTGAAGCAGGATTGCCGGTGATTGACGCGGCGAACAGCGCGCAGTTTATTCCGCAAGCAACCAACCTGCAGGCGCTGGGAGGCATCAGCTTTAAGAAAGGCTGCTATACCGGTCAGGAGATGGTGGCGCGTGCGAAATTCCGCGGAGCAAACAAGCGTGCATTATGGACGCTGGCGGGCCACGCCAGTCGCGTCCCGGAAGCGGGCGAAGATTTAGAGCTGAAGATGGGTGACAACTGGCGTCGTACCGGCACCGTTTTAGCCGCCGTGCAGTTGGATGATGGCCGTCTTCTGGTTCAGGCCGTGATGAATAACGATATGGAAGCCGACAGCGTGTTCCGCGTGCGTGACGATGCCAATACCCTGAGCATCGAGCCACTGCCATATTCACTGGAAGAGTGATGCGGTATCGCCCGGTGGTGAGATAAAAACAAAACGGTAACCAAAAGGTTACCGTTTTTTATTTTTGCACCCTCTTCCCGTGGGAAAGGGTATCAGGCCGCATTAAACTACACCTGCCCTACGTACAAATAAATCGCCAGGAAGTGGCACACGCTGCCGCCCAGCACAAAGCCGTGCCAGATGGCGTGGTTGTACGGAATACGCTTGCAGACGTAGAAAATTACGCCCAGCGAATAAACCACACCCCCCACCGCCAGAAGCGTCACGCCCCCTACCGCCAGCTTAATCGCCAGCTGATAAACCACAATCAGCGACAACCAACCCATCGTCAGATAGGTCACCAGCGACAGCACCTTAAACCGGTGTGCAATAGTTAACTTAAACAGGATCCCCAGCAGGGCCAGGCTCCAGATTACAATCATCAGGCCACGCGACAGCGGCGAGTTTAACCCCACCAGCAGGAAAGGCGTGTAAGTGCCTGCAATAAGAAGATAGATAGCGCAGTGGTCGAATTTCTTGAGCCAGATCTTAGCCCGTTGATGCGGAATAGCGTGGTACAGCGTCGACGCCAGAAACAGCAGGATCATACTCCCGCCATACAGGCTGTAACTGGTGATCGCCATCGCGCTGGCGTTGGTATCCACAGCCTGTACCAGTAGTAACACTAAACCGACAATCCCAAAAACCAGGCCAATGCCGTGGCTAATGCTGTTGGCTATTTCCTCAGCCAGCGAATATCCCTGTGCGATTAATGGCTTGCTCACCATAAGTAACTCCGGGAAAACTAAAGATGATTATTCATCGCCTGACTATGCTAACTGAGAATGATTCCAGTGAACACCTGTTAGCTAAAATAAAGTTAAAAGTAACATTTCTAATTTACAATCATATGATTACATTTTCATTTCAGCTAACACGTGTTCCACCTTACATTAAACGCATTTAAAATCAATCACATAAAACTGAGTCTGATCTGGATAGATTTCAACTATCACACTCCTGAGTGTCTCAAGGGGCATGTTCTCCTGCTGAGCGTGTTTTTCCGTGAGTGTATCCAGCGTGACGGTGGAGACTGCCCTCACTTCAATGGTGCAAAAATAACCGTCATCCTCATAACGCCCGACGCGCAAAACATCACCTTTTTTGAAATGTGATTCGCTTGCGTCCCGAATGGTAATAGTTTTACGCCCGGCCAGAATGTCATCCTGAAAACGCTGAAAAAAAGTGATGTCGTTTGACTGCATGTTATTATTCCCTGAAGAAAAGTCTGATGAGTGAGTGTAGCCATTGTGAGCATGTTCTCCCATTCCGCCGTTGCCAGTCTCAATAACCTGGAGATGATGGTCTACAACTATGTCATTAAAAATCGTGACAAAGTGACGTACATGACCATCCGCGAGCTGGCGGATGCGGCTGGCGTCTCAACCACCACGATCTTACGCTTTTGCCGCAAGCTCAACTGTGAAGGTTACTCTGAATTCCGCGTACGCTTTAAACTCTATTTAGAGCAGAACGAACCCCAGCAGGCGAATTTCGGTGCCAGTGAAATTATCAGCTTCTTTAAAAGTGTTAACAATGAAGAGTTCGATGCGTTACTGGATGACGCGGTAGATATTATTTTATCATCTGAACGAATTATATTTGTCGGCGCAGGTACGTCTGGTTCACTGGCAAAATATGGCGCACGCTTCTTTTCAAATATTGGTAAATTCAGCAATCATATCGATGACCCGTATTTCCCGGTCACTAATGATATGGCTAAAAATGCGCTGGCGATTGTACTGTCTGTCTCCGGTGAAACGGAAGAGATCCTGCGTTTCGCCAGCCAGTTCAGCCTGCACCACTGTAAGGTGCTCTCCATTACCAGCCACGAACACTCCCGTCTGGCAAAACTGGCGGACTTTAACCTCTCCTGGCATGTTCCACAAATGCGTATTGCGGGTGTTTACGATATTACCACCCAGATCCCCGTCATCTATATTCTGGAGTCGCTGGGGCGTAAGCTGGCGAAGAAATTAACGGAATAAAACACCCTGTTTTTTCGATGTGACAAATCACATTTCCCGTAAATTGTTATATCGTGACATTTAATTTCGCTTTGCTAGACTCGATACCAATAAGCCATTTATTGGGAATAGCAATAATGAAAAAACTCACCTTACCAAAAGACTTTTTATGGGGTGGCGCGGTTGCCGCTCACCAGGTTGAAGGCGGCTGGAACAAAGGCGGCAAAGGGCCGAGCATTTGTGACGTGTTGACCGGTGGAGCCCACGGCGTACCACGCGAAATCACGCAGGAAGTGGTGCCGGGTAAATACTATCCGAACCATGAAGCCATCGACTTCCACGGCCATTACAAAGAAGACATTAAGCTGTTTGCTGAGATGGGCTTCAAATGTTTTCGCACCTCTATCGCCTGGACCCGCATCTTCCCGAAAGGCGATGAAACCCAGCCAAATGAAGAAGGGCTGAAGTTCTACGACGACATGTTCGATGAACTGCTGAAGTACAACATCGAGCCAGTGATCACCCTCTCCCACTTCGAAATGCCGCTGCACCTGGTGCAGGAATACGGCGGCTGGACCAACCGCAAAGTGGTTGATTTCTTTGTACACTTCTCAGAGGTGGTCTTCGAGCGCTACAAGAGCAAGGTCAAATACTGGATGACCTTCAACGAAATCAACAACCAGCGTAACTGGCGTGCGCCACTGTTTGGCTACTGCTGCTCCGGCGTGGTTTATACCGGGCATGACAACCCGGAAGAGACCATGTATCAGGTGCTACACCACCAGTTCGTGGCCAGCGCACTGGCGGTGAAAGCGGCACGCCGTATTAACCCGGACATGAAAGTCGGCTGCATGCTGGCGATGGTTGCGCTATACCCATTCTCCTGCAAACCAGAAGACGTAATGTTCGCTCAGGAATCCATGCGCGAGCGCTATGTGTTTACCGACGTTCAGCTGCGGGGTTACTACCCAACGTATGTGCTGAACGAGTGGGAACGCCGTGGTTTCTCCATCAAAATGGAGGCCGGTGACGAGCAAATCCTGCGCGAAGGCACCTGCGATTATTTAGGCTTCAGCTACTACATGACCAACGCGGTAAAAGCGGAAGGCGGTACCGGCGATGCCATTTCTGGCTTTGAAGGCAGCGTACCAAACCCACACGTGAAAGCATCCGACTGGGGCTGGCAGATTGACCCGGTGGGTCTGCGTTATTCTCTGTGTGAGCTATACGAACGTTATCAGAAGCCGCTGTTCATCGTGGAAAACGGTTTTGGCGCTTACGATAAAGTGGAAGCCGACGGCAGTATCAATGATGACTACCGCATCGACTACCTGCGCGCCCACGTGGAAGAGATGATGAAAGCAGTCACCTATGACGGCGTGGATCTGATGGGTTACACACCGTGGGGCTGTATCGACTGCGTCTCTTTCACTACCGGCCAGTACAGCAAGCGCTACGGTTTTATCTACGTGAACAAACACGACGACGGCACCGGTGACATGTCCCGTTCCCGTAAGAAGAGCTTCGAGTGGTATAAAGGTGTGATTGCCAGCAACGGCGAGACGCTGTGATTTTTTGCCCGGTGGCGCTGTGCTTACCGGGCGTTTACTTCCCGCCCGCTAACTCAAGAAAACTCCCCGTCACATATGAGGCTTTCTCACTCAGTAGCCAGGCAATCGCCTGGGCCACCTCTTCCGGCTGGCCACCGCGCTGCATCGGCAATATTGATTTAACCCTATCGACACGACCCGGTTCACCACCAGACGCATGCATATCGGTATAGATAAAGCCAGGACGCACGCCATTTACCCGAATACCCTGTGCCGCGACTTCCAGAGAAAGTCCGGTGGTCAACGTATCCACAGCCCCTTTCGATGCCGCGTAATCAACGTATTCACCAGGTGAGCCAAGGCGTGCCGCTGCAGATGAAACATTCACAATCGCCCCACCCTTACCCCCGTGTTTAAACGACATCCGTTTAACCGCTTCACGACAGCAGAGGAAATACCCCGTCACGTTGGTGGACAACACACGATTGATCCGCTCGGCTGACAGGCTTTCAATGGTGGATTGTTCGAACAAAATCCCGGCGTTATTCACCAGCGCGGTGAGTGGCTCACCTTCGCGGTCAATGCTGTCGAACATCGCCAGTACCTGCGCTTCATCGCTGATATCCGCGCGCACGGCAAACGCTTTACCACCTGCGTCAACGATCTGATTAATCACGTCCGTTGCCGCCTTGATGTTGTGGTGATAGTTCACCGCCACAGTGTAACCTTCCCGGGCCAGCTGCAGTGCGGTAGCTTTACCAATACCGCGGCTGGCACCCGTCACAAGAGCAATTGCCATCGCATTCTCCCAATAAAAAAGCCGGGTGGCGCTAACGCCTACCCGGCCTACATTACTACAGCGGAATATTTACTGGTATTCGCTCATCGGTACACAAGAGCAGAACAGGTTACGGTCACCGTAAACGTCATCAAGACGCTTCACCGTCGGCCAGTATTTGTTTGCCACACCGGCCGGGAAGACAGCCAGTTCACGGGAGTAACCGTGAGTCCACTCTGCCACCAGCTCGTTCTGCGTGTGTGGCGCATTGACCAGCGGGTTATCTTCCAGCGTCCACTCGCCGTCCTGCACGCGATCGATCTCCATACGAATGGCCAGCATCGCGTCGATAAAGCGGTCCAGCTCGGCTTTACTCTCAGATTCCGTTGGCTCCACCATCAACGTACCCGCGACCGGGAATGACATGGTTGGCGCGTGGAAACCGTAGTCGATCAGGCGCTTGGCAATATCCAGTTCACTGATACCAGTTTGCTCTTTCAGCGGACGAATATCGAGGATGCACTCGTGCGCCACGCGACCATCGCGGCCAGTATAGAGCACCGGGAAGGCAGACTTCAGGCGGGTAGCAATGTAGTTGGCGTTCAGGATCGCCACCTGGCTTGCCTGCTTCAGCCCTTCCGCACCCATCATGCGGATATACATCCAGCTGATTGGCAGGATAGAAGCACTACCAAACGGTGCCGCAGAAACCGCACCCTGACGGGTCAGCATCCCTTCAATCTGCACCACGCTGTGACCCGGAACAAACGGTGCCAGGTGTGCTTTCACGCCAATTGGCCCCATACCCGGGCCGCCACCGCCGTGCGGAATGCAGAAGGTTTTGTGCAGGTTCAGGTGCGAAACGTCCGCGCCAATAAAGCCCGGAGAGGTGATCCCCACCTGAGCATTCATGTTTGCGCCATCAAGATACACCTGGCCGCCGAACTGATGCACCACTTCACACACTTCACGGATCGTCTCTTCGTACACACCGTGGGTGGACGGGTAGGTCACCATGATGCAGGAGAGCTTATCGCCCGCCTGTTCGGCTTTGGCACGCAGATCGGCCAGATCGATGTTTCCGTTCTTATCGCAGGCAACCACCACCACTTCCATCCCCGCCATCTGTGCAGAGGCCGGGTTGGTGCCGTGCGCGGAGCTTGGGATCAGGCAGATATCACGATGCCCTTCATTGCGGCTTTCGTGATAATGGCGGATCGCCAGCAGGCCCGCGTATTCACCCTGCGCGCCGGAGTTTGGCTGCATGCAGAGCGCGTCATAGCCGGTCAGTTTCACCAGCCAGTCGGAGAGCTGGTTAATCATCAGGTGATAACCTTCCGCCTGCTCAGCCGGGCAGAACGGGTGCAGTTCAGAAAACTCAGGCCAGGTGATTGGGATCATCTCTGCCGCGGCGTTCAGCTTCATGGTGCAGGAGCCCAGCGGGATCATCGCCTGGTTCAGCGCCAAATCTTTACGTTCCAGAGAGTGCATATAACGCATCATCTCGGTTTCGCTGTGATAGCGGTTGAAGACCGGGTGCGTCAGAATCGCGTCGTCACGCAGCATGCTTACCTGAATGGAGCGGCTGTCGAGCGCGACTTCTTTGTCGAGCGTATCAATGCCCAGGCCATGTGAATCGCCCAGTAACACGTTAAACAGGTGCAGGATGTCTTCACGGGTGGTGCTTTCATCCAGCGTAATGCCCACTGCATTGTGGATATCGCTACGCAGGTTGATTTCTGCCGCATCGGCGCGAGCCAGAACAGCCGCTTTATCAGCCACTTCCACACACAGGGTATCGAAGTAGTGCGCGTGACGCAGCTTAAGACCTTTCTGTTGCAGACCGCAGGCCAGAATATCGGTCAGGCGGTGAATGCGGCTGGCAATGCGTTTCAGGCCGACCGGGCCGTGGAATACGGCATACAGGCTGGCGATGTTCGCCAGCAGCACCTGTGAGGTACAGATGTTGGAGTTCGCTTTCTCGCGGCGGATATGCTGCTCACGAGTCTGCATCGCCATGCGCAGCGCGGTGTTACCGGCGGCATCTTTTGAGACACCGATAATACGGCCTGGCATAGAGCGTTTGAATTCATCTTTTGCAGCGAAAAACGCAGCGTGTGGGCCGCCGTAACCCATTGGCACGCCGAAGCGTTGTGCAGAGCCGAAGACGATATCCGCACCCTGTTTACCTGGTGCGGTCAACAGTACCAGCGCCATAAAATCAGCGGCTACGCTCACAACCACTTTGCGGGATTTAAGTTCGGTAATCAGTGCGCTGTAGTCGTGTACTTCACCGGTAGTGCCCACCTGCTGCAGCAGCACACCAAAGACATCCTGGTGATCCAGCACTTTATCGGCATCATCAACAATCACCTCAAAACCGAAGGTTTCTGCACGGGTGCGAACCACATCCAGCGTCTGCGGGTGTACATCTGCCGCCACGAAGAAACGGTTAGCATTTTTCAGCTTGCTCACACGCTTCGCCATTGCCATCGCTTCGGCAGCAGCAGTCGCTTCATCTAACAGGGAGGCGGAAGCAATGTCCATGCTGGTCAGATCCAGCGTCACCTGCTGGAAGTTCAGCAGCGCTTCCAGACGGCCCTGAGATACTTCCGGCTGATATGGGGTATACGCGGTGTACCAGCCTGGGTTTTCCAGCATATTGCGCAGGATCACCGGCGGTAACTGCACGTTGGTGTAACCCATGCCAATGTAAGACTTATAGCGCTTGTTGAGGCTGGCAATCGCCTTCAGCTCCGCGAGTGCGGCGAATTCAGTGGTCGCGTCACCAACCTGAGGTGGCGTTGCAAGCTGGATGTCTTTTGGCACGATCTGGCCAATCAGTGCATTGAGTGAATCCGCGCCAACTGTATTCAGCATCTCCTGCTGTTGCTGAGCATCCGGCCCAATGTGACGTTCAATGAAAGCGCCACGGTTTTCAAGCTGGCTTAAAGTCTGTGTCATGAGCGATGGTTCCTGAAACGTGCAGTGAATGTGTTTTCTCCCTCTCCCTTAGGG
>BMHB3_Entero_scaffsDRAFT_100010_pt1 | contig 25191 bp, 13 predicted proteins | sample Biomet3_FD_10540 | JGI IMG/M metagenome (IMG submission 10540) | reverse complement strand
GCTGATTGAGGTCATGCTCGTTGGCCGCGGTGGTGACCAGGCTGTGGGTCAGGCCACTCTTGGCATCGACACCAATGTGGGCCTTCATGCCAAAGTGCCACTGATTGCCTTTCTTGGTCTGATGCATCTCCGGATCGCGTTGCTGCTCTTTGTTCTTGGTAGAGCTGGGTGCCTCAATGATGGTGGCATCCACCAAAGTGCCTTGGGTCATCATGACGCCTGCTTCGGCCAGCCAGCGATTGATGGTCTTGAACAATTGACGGGCCAGTTGATGCTGCTCGAGCAGGTGGCGGAAATTCATGATGGTGGTGCGATCCGGCAGGGCGCTATCCAGGGATAATCGGGCAAACAGGCGCATGGAGGCGATTTCGTACAGGGCATCTTCCATGGCACCGTCGCTCAGGTTGTACCAATGCTGCATGCAGTGAATACGCAGCATGGTCTCCAGCGGATAGGGCCGTCGGCCATTGCCCGCCTTGGGATAAAACGGCTCGATGACAGCGGTCATATTCTGCCATGGCAAAATCTGCTCCATGCGGGAGAGGAAAATCTCTTTTCGGGTCTGACGGCGCTTAGTGCTGAATTCACTATCGGCGAAGGTGAGTTGATGGCTCATGATGTCCCTCTGGGATGCGCTCCGGATGAATATGATGATCTCATATCAGGAACTTGTTCGCACCTTCCCTAATATTGAGAGGCCAAGCAGATTTTGCTCTTTTTTTTGCGCAATTTATAAAAAATCATAATTCACTAATGCGGTAACGGGAATTAATAAAATAATAACCTGAATTTTTCATGAAGTTAGTATTTAATTCTAATGCGCCGAACTTTTGCTTTACCTTTTCGGTTTTCAGCGTTGCTTAATTGTTACTAAAAGCGAGTTGTTTTAAAAGTATTCAAATGCTAAGTTAATGAAATTAATTATAAAATTTTGCTTACGGTTAAGCCTTTCGTCGTATTGGTTTTTTCAGGGCTGGCAGGGCGCTGTCTTGTTTGTCCTTTAAGATTTATTTATTCTTCGAGCGCTAAGCGTCCATTCGATAATTTCGATGAATATATCCCCTGTTTGCCCTCCTCTGGCCTGGCGACATGGTGTACGCTCCTGGCAACGCTGAACTCAGAATATTTATCCAGTCACTCTATTTTTTAAGAGCAGTAAACCTATGACTACAATAAAGAACCGTCGTTTACGTCCGCGTGCGCATCGTTTTGCTCTTGAGTCTCGCCAGCTTTTTGATGGAGCCGCTCTGGCTGAAACCGCCATCCATGAGGCATCGGCAAGCGATCTGGTGCACCATGAAAGCGCCACCGAACCCGCGAAGGCGCTGGATATTCCCCACGCCGCCACAGCCGACGCCGCAAGCGAAAAACCGGGCAGCGCCGCCAGCGAAGTCTATGTAATAGACCAGCATATCTCCGGCTGGCAGTCGCTGGTGGACCAGGTGCCGCAGGGCAGCCAGGTGGTGATTATCGATGAAAACAGCTCGGGTCTGAGCCAGCTTGCCGACGCGCTGAAAGGCGAAACCAATATTTCCGCCATTCATATTCTGAGCCACGGCGCGTCCGACGCCATTACGCTTGGCACCGATGTGCTGACGGCGGACAACCTCTCGGCGTGGTCTTCACAGCTCAGCGCTATCGGCGCGAGCCTTAGCGACAGCGGCGACATCCTGCTTTACGGCTGCGACGTCTCCGCCCAGGATAACGCCTTTATCACCCGCTTCGCCGAACTGACTCAGGCGGACGTGGCGGCCTCCAGCGACATGACCGGCAGCGCGGCGCTTTCCGGCGACTGGGTGCTGGAAAACCATACCGGCAGCATTGAAGCGAAAACCTTCGCCTTTGATTACGACGGCCTGCTGGCCGGGCCGGAAGTCACCGCGCCGGAAAAAGGCATCACCGTCGCCGAGCCGAGCAGCCTTAACGCCGCAGGCGCCGATACCGCCACGCTCAGCGGCTGGCAGGTCAGCACCACGGACGCCAGCGAAACCGTCATAGTCACGGTGAGCCTGAGCAACAGCGCCATCGGCAAACTCAGCGACAGCCAGACCAGCAACGCTTCGCTGACCATGACCGGCACTGCCAGCGAAGCGCAGGCCTGGCTTAACAGCATCACCTTTACCTCCGCTGACGTCGAGCTTGGCAACACCGGCGCCAGCGGCAAGCTGGACGTCACGGTGCGCGACAGCGCGGGCGTCAGCACCAGCAAATCCATCGATGTGACCGTGACCCCGTCGAACGACCCGGTAAGCGTGGCCGACGCCACCCAGAACGTGCCGGAGATCGAATCGGGCGGCAGCGTCATCACCACCGTGACCCTTAACGCCATCGATGCGGAAGTAACGGCGGGCACCCAGCAGCCCGTGCAGATTGTCTATGGTCTGACCGACCTGCCGCAGTATGGCTATCTGACGCTGAACGGCGACCGGATGGGCGTCGGCTCTATCTTTACCCAGCAGGATTTGATCGACGGCAAGGTGAAGTATGTCCACACCGCCACGGGCGCAGACCAGAACGCCGCCGACGGCTTTACGGCGGTCATCAACGACGGCGCGACGCCGAAGGCGCAGTCCGATACCGTCCACGTCACGCTGAACATTACCCCGCAGAACCAGGCGCCGACCCTTAGCGGCAGCGGCGTGGTCTTTGAAGGCCAGCCCAACAATGCGGTCAACACCGGCAACGTCGGCCAGTATATAGAGGCGGACGGCGGCGGCGATCCGGGCGACACAACGCTGACTCTCACCATTACCGCCCTGCCGACCCACGGCACGCTCTGGTTTAACGGCGTCGCCGTCACCGTCGGCCAGACCTTTGACTATGCCGATCGCAATCTGCTGACCTATGCTAACGACGGCAGTGAAAACCAGGGCACCGACAGCTTTGGCGTACGCGTCACCGACCAGGGCGGCGGCACCGGCGTGCCGGCCAGCACCGACGGCACCATTACCCTGACCGTGCGCCCGGTGGATGACGACCCGACTCTGGACAACGTAACGCTGCACGCGCAGGTGGACGATCTGGCGAACGCCGTCACCCTTACGTCTGCGATGATCGGCGCAAGCGACGTGGATTCCACCGATAACCACCTCAGCTTTATCGTTGACGACAGCAAGCTCACCCACGGTTACCTGACGCTGGACGGCTACCGCCTGCAAAACGGCGGCACCTTCACCATGCAGGATATCGTCGACGGCAAAGTGCAGTACGTGCAGTACGCCAGCGCATCGGGTGACACCGACAGCTTCAACTTTGTGGTGGTGGACAACACCGCTGCGCTGCGCTGGAACGCCGACGGCACGACCTACAGCCGCATCGGCGGCGTGTACACGCCGGGCACCGAAACGCTGACCAGCTTTACCTTTACCATCGGCCTTGCGGTGGTCACGGGCGGCGGTCCCGGCACGATTCCGGATCGCGTCACCACCATTACCAACCGCGATTCCACCTGGGCGGGCGTGGACTTCACCTCTGGCTACGCCCGCGGCGAAGTGGAAGAAGGCGGCATCCTCGTACTGAACGGCACCAGCGGCGACTTCTCCAGCGTGCCGGGCCTGAGCTACACCGCCACGGGCGTGGACGCCTCGCAGGTGGTCTATACCTTCCTTGGTTTCTCGAACGGCGCAACGGGCGGCGAGCTGCAAAAAAATGTCGGCGGCAGCTGGGTGACGCTCGGCGAATACGCCACCTTTACGCAGGCCGACCTCGACAGCGGCAATATTCGCTTCCAGCACGACGGCGGAGAGACCTTTGTCTACGCCGCGGCGTTCTCTGTCTCGGCGGGGCTGACCACGCTCGATGCTAACGGCAACCCGGTGACCGATATCTGGACGCCGACGCTGAACATCTACGTCACGCCAGTGAACGATCTGCCGGTGGTAACCGGCTCCTCCTCCACCGTAATCGCCGAAGGCGAAACCGCTTACCTGACCACCGGCCAGATAGCGATAAGCGACCCGGACGACGCCAACAGCAGCAACGGGCTGGAAGAGAGCGCGACGATCAAAGACGGCAGCGCCAGCGCCAACAACTATGCCTATAACAACGACGCGACCGACGCCAACGCCCTGAAGTTCACCATCAAAACGCTGCCGGACGGCGGCACGCTGCAATACTACAACGGCTCGCAGTGGGTTGACGTTACCGTCGGCCAGACGCTCAACGCCTCGCTGCTTACCGCCAGCGCCTCGACCACCGGGCTGCGCTTCGTCAGCGACGGCTCGGAAGTGCGCTCCACCACCTTTACCGTATCGGCCACCGACCGCTGGGGCGCCACCTCCGCCAGCGACGCGACGGTGAAAATCCAGATAACTAACGTCAACGACGCGCCGCAGATCGCCAAAGACCCGACCCAGGCCGACCCGACGGTGACCGCAGGCTCGCCGAACCTGATTGGCGGCACGCCAGTCAACAACCCGCTGTACGTCACCGAAGGAAGCTATGGCCAGATAACCAGCGCCATGCTGCAAGCCTACGATTCCGACAGCAGCTCAATGCAGGTGCAGTACACCATCACCGGCGCGCCGACCCACGGCACCCTGGCCTATTCCAAAGATGGTGTGAACTTCAGCCCCATCGGCAAAGGCTCCTCCTTCACCCAGCAGGATGTGGCGAACGGGTACATTTACTACCTGAACGACGGCACCGAAGGCAGCGGCAACAGCGAACCCGCCACCCCGGACGATAAGTTCACCTTCACGATTTCTGACGGCGACAAAGAGCAGACCGGCAACGCGTTCTGGATCTACACCCGCCCGACCGACGACGCGCCGGAAGTGACCGCGCCGTCGGGCATCAAGAACATCGCCAGCGCCACGGCGACGAGCAACGCCCTGCCGGGCTTCTCGGTCAAAGATGGGGATCTGACAGACGGCGTGACCGATGGCGAGAGCGATTATTTGCAGGTGACCGTGCGTCTGCTGCATGCGGACGGCAGCGCCTTCGTGGCCAGCGAATACAGCGACGTGACCCTGGGTTACGCGACCGGCAGCGGCGCGACGATCTCTACCGCCCACGGCGGCCAGCACGACTATCTGGTCTTGAGCGGCACCCGCGCCCAGGTGAACGCGGCGCTGGCGGGCCTGACGGTGACCTTCAGAACCGACCGCAACGCCACCTATCAGGTGCAGACTATCGCCGATGACCGCCTGCGCGACGCAAGCGGCACGCTGACGGCAGGCGCTAACGGCGGCACGCTGAACCAGCCCGCGACGCCTGGCAGAGGCGCGGCGGCCACCGCCGTCGACGCCACCGAGTACAACTGGTACAGCGCCTCCGTACCGGAAAAAAGCGGCAACCTGAGCGCGGCGTCCGTCACCATTCGCGCCTCGGAAATCAACGATCCGGGCACGCTGACCGTGACCAACCTGGACCGTACCGTTTATGAAGATCAGGCAAGCTTTATCGGCGGCAATATCGTGGTGCAGGACACCGAATCCGCCGCCTTCGGCACGCCGGTGACCGTCACCATCACCGCGCCGTCCGGCACCCTCGGCATCGGCGGCGCGGACGTGAACACCAGCGCCACCGCCAGCGCCGCCGGCAGCCAGCCGGTTACGATTTCCGGCGACAACTCCGGCACGCTGACGCTGACCGGTCGCGCCAGCGACATTGAAGCGCTGCTGAACGACGCGGCGCTCGGCCTCACCTGGCAGAGCGGCGCCAACGTCAACCACGACCTGAACGGCGCAGCGGCGGGCGATGTCACCATCACCCTGCATCTGGACGACGGCGACTCGCATATCGGCGACACCGTGCAGGCCGCCCCGGCCGACCAGACGCTGAACCTCACCATTGTGCCGGTGAACGACGCGCCGGTTGTCTCTGCAACGGGCGGTACGGTTTACCTCAACAGCGATCCGGCGGTAGTCGACGGCACCAAAGTCGGCGGCTTTGTGATTTCCGACCCGGATTACACCGACGGCGGCAATATCGCCGACGGCGAAACCGATTTTATGCAGGTGACGGTGCGCATCACCGACGCCAGCGGCGTGCCGCTGACCGCCGCGCAGTACAGTAACGCCGGCGTATCCGACATCACCATTAGCTCCGGCAACACAACGTCCGGCGTGACGATTGACAGCGTCTATAACGGCAGCGAGTCCGCACTGGTGATCCGCGGCACGCTGAGCCAGGTGAACGCGTACCTGGCGGCGCTGACCGTCTCCATGACCGGCTCCGCCCTGTCGAACGCCGATAACGCCTGGCGTGTGGAAGTGATTGCCGACGATCGCCTGCGCGACGCCTCTGGCAACCTGACAAGCGCCAACAGCGCCAACGGCGGCCAGAACGATGCCGTCACCGGCGTCGCGGCGGTGCCGACCACGGCTATCGACCCTTACGGCGCGCTGCCTTCCGGCCTGAGCCAGAACGTCAGTACCGCATGGCGCAGCGTCTTCCCAAGCGACGTCAACGATCCGGCGACCATCACGGTGACGGACAAGTCAGTCAACGAAGGCTCAACGACCGTCGCCCTGCCCGCCATTACCGTGGCGGACCCGGACGCCGACAGCGCCAGCCTGACGGTGACGGTCACTCTGCCGGGCGGCTTTACCTTTAAAACGATTGGCGGGACGGGCGGCACCGTTGATGCGGGCGGCGTCAACACCACCAGCTTCACACTTACCGGCACGCTTTCGCAGATCAACAGCCGCCTCGCTAACCTGACGGTGAACCTGCCGACCAACGCGGGCGTCACCGCCGCCGACTGGAACGGCACCTTTAACGTCACCGTAGTGGTGAACGATAACGCCAACCACGGCAGCCGCCCGACCACGCTTACCGGCGACAGCAATAACCCGAACGCGAACCCGGGCGACATCAGCTACGCCGATGACACCTCCGCCGCGCTGGTCACCACCCGTACCTTTAGCGTGACCGTGAAACCGTCGAACGATGCCCCGGTCGTGCTGGGCGGCGCTACCCAGACGCTGGCCCCGGTGAGCGAAGACACCAGCGCCGCAGCGATTACCGGCGACACCATTGCCAACCTGTTTGCCGGTAACTTCTCGGACCCGAACGATCAGGTCAACAATGCGTCCATTACGGCAACCGGCGGCACCAGCGCTGACAGTTTCTGGGGCGTGGCTATCACTAACCTGTCAGTCAACAGCGCGCAGGGCGAATGGCAATACTCCACCGATGGCGGCACGACCTGGGCTGCCATTGGCAGCCGCACCGACGCCAACGCCCTGCTGCTGGATGCAACGGCCAAAGTCCGCTTTGTACCTGCCGCTGACTTCTTCGGGACGCCTGCTGCCTTGAAAGTACGTCTGGTGGAAACCAACAACAACGGCGACACCACCGCAACGACAGGGTCGCTGACCAGCGGCCAGACTGTATCAACGGCAACCAACGGCAGTAGTTCACGCTATAGCGCAGCGATGGTCACCCTCTCAACCAGCGTCACTAACGTCAACGACCGTCCGACGATTAGCGCGACGCCGCTGACCATGCAGGAAGATACGCCAGTTGGCAAAACGCTGACCTCTATTCTTGGCAGCTACAGCGACGCCGCCGACAACCAGACGGGAATTGCTGGCGGCGGCAACGCCAGCGGCGCTATCGGCTATGTGGCGATCGTCGGCAACACCACCGACGCAAGCCTCGGCCACTGGGAGTACTCTACCAACGGCACGACCTGGACTGCGCTTGGCACAAGCTACAGCGAAACCAACGCGCTGGTGCTGCTCGCCTCGACCCAGCTGCGCTTTGTGCCGCTGGCCGACTACAACGGCGCGGTGCCGGGCGGCCTGACGGTGCGCGTCTCCGACAGCACCAGTTCCGCCGATACCGGCGTCAGCGCCGCGGGCAGCACGCAGGATCTGCAAAGCGCCTTCAACAGCGGCCAGACCAGCCACTGGAGCACGGCGCAGAGCATCAGCATGAGCATTACAGCGGTGGCGGACGCGGTGAGCGACACCGCCGCCACCCATTCGGGCGAGGCGAAAACCATCGACGTGCTGGGCAACGACAGCTTCAGCAACAGCGATAAAGCGATCACGGCGGTCACCCAGGGCGTTTATGGTTCCGTGGTTATCGACAATGGCAAGGTGATTTATACCCCTAACACCACGAGCTACGTCGGCAGCGATACGTTCACCTATACCGTCACCAGCGGCGGCGTGACCGAAACCGCGACGGTCACGATTCAGATGAATAACGCCGCCCCGGTCACCCAGGGTGAAAACGTCAGCACGCCGGAAGATACGACGCTGACCAGCTCCGCCGCGCAAAACCTGCTGCTGAACGATTCCGACCCTGATGGCGATACGCTGAGCATTCTTAACTACTCCGTCAGCGGCGTCGGCACGGTGTTTACCGCAGGCCAGACCGCCGACCTCACCGGGTATGGCAAACTGACCATCAACGCCGACGGCAGCTATACTTTTGTCCCGGTCGCCGACTGGAACGGTACGGTGCCGACGGTGACCTACCGGGTGGTTGATGGCCGCACCAACGGCGCGACCACGGCGCAGTTGAAGATAACCGTCACGCCGGTAAAAGACGCCTTTGACGACAGCCTGACGACCCACGCGGGTACGCCGGTGACCATCGACGTTTTCGCCAACGATAAATTCAGCAACGGCGATAAAGCGATTACCGGCAAGACCAACGGCGCTTACGGTACGGTTAGCATCAGCAACGGCCAGGTGGTTTACACCCCGACCAGCGGCTACGTCGGCACCGATACCTTCACCTATACCGTCACCAGCGGCGGCAAAACCGAAACCGCGACGGTCACCCTCACTCTGGTCAACGACGCGCCGCAGGTCGGCCTGGCTAAAACCGGCAGCACGGCGGAAGACACAACGCTTACCAACGGCGAAAATCTGCTGACGGGCGCCAGCGACCTGAACGGCGACGCGCTGACGGTGAAATCGTTTACGGTGGGCAATACCACCTGGGCCGCCGGCCAGACCGCCACGCTTGCGGGCTACGGCGCGCTGACCCTCAACGCCGACGGCAGCTATACCTTTGTTCCGGTCGCCGACTGGAACGGCAACGTGCCGCAGGTGACCTACACCATCACCGACGGTCGCACCAACGGCGACGTCACCTCGACGCTCGATATCTCCGTTACGCCGGTGCAGGATGCGTTTAACGACAGCCAGACCGGCCACGGGCGCGACCCGCTGGTGATTGATGTCTTTAATAACGACAGCTTCGCCAACAGCGACAAAGCCATTACCGCCACCACCAACGGCGCGCACGGTACGGTGACCGTCAGCAACGGCAAGGTGGTTTACACCCTGAACGACGGCTATGTCGGCACCGATAGTTTCACTTATACCGTTACCAGCGGCGGCAAAACCGAAACCGCGAACGTCACCGTAACGTTAACGAACGGTGCGCCGACCGGGGTTGTCGGCAAAACCGCCAGCACAGCGGAAGACCAGACGCTGACCAGCACGGCTTTGCAGAATCTGCTGAACGGCGCCAGCGACCCGGACGGCGATACGCTGAAAGTCAGCGCATTTACGGTGGGCGCAACGACGTGGGCCGCTGGCCAGACCGCGACGCTTGCGGGCTATGGCGCGCTGACCATCAACGCCGACGGCAGCTATACCTTTGTTCCGGTCGCCGACTGGAACGGCAGCGTGCCGCAGGTCACTTATGAGGTCACCGACGGGCGCGACAACGGCGTGCAAACCGCCGCCCTCGATATTACCGTCACGCCGGTGCAGGACGCCCATGACGACAGCCGGACAGCCCATGCGGGCGCCCCGGTCACGGTCGATGTCCTGACCAACGACGGCTTCACCAACGGCGACAAAGCGATTACCGGCGTCACCGACGGCGCGCACGGTACGGTTAGCATCAGCAACGGCCAGGTGGTTTACACCCCGACCAGCGGCTACGTCGGCAACGACAGCTTCACCTATACCGTCACCAGCGGCGGTATCGAGGAGACCGCCACGGTTTATCTGACGTTGACCAACAGCGCGCCGACGCTGCCCCACTGGACAGCGATTAACGGTGAAGACTCGCCGATCGGTATCCCTGGCCTTTTATTAGATACCAGCAGCGACGCCGACGGCGACACCATGACGGTGACCGATTTTACCGTCAACGGTACCACCTGGCAGGCAGGCGAGACGGCCAATCTGGCGGGGTACGGAAGCCTGACTATTACTTCTGACGGCAGCGTGACGTTTATTCCGGTGGCTGACTGGAACGGCAACGTACCGGTGGTGACCTACACGGCAACGGACGGCCGGGATAACGGCAGCGTCACATCGACGCTCACCATTCAGTACAATGCGATCCCTGACGCCGTTGACGACAACGCCACCACCCACGCGGGCATGGCGAAAGTCATCGACGTGCTGGCGAACGACAGATTCAGCAACAGCGACAAAGCCGTTACCGCCGTCACCCAGGGCAATAACGGCTCGGTGGCGATTGAAAACGGCAAGGTGCGCTATACCCCGAACGCGGGCTTTAACGGCACTGACAGCTTTACCTATACCGTCACCAGCGGCGGCGTAACGGAAACCGCGACCGTTAATGTCACCATCGCCAACATTGCGCCGGTGGCGCACGATGATTTTACGTGGACTGCGGAAGACACTACCCTGACGCGCAGCGCCGCCACCGGGTTGCTGGCTAACGACAGCGATGATGACAATGATGCTCTTGCCATCACGCAGTTCAGTACCGGTACGCAGATTTACGCGGCGGGCCAGACCGCGACGCTTGCAGGCATGGGCGACCTGACCATTAACGCCGACGGCAGCTATACCTTTGTGCCAGTCGCCGACTGGAACGGCGCCGTGCAGCCGATCCTTTACCAGGTAAGCGACGGCAACGGCGGATTTAGCGTGGCGACGCTCTTACTTACCGTCAACCCGATCGCGGATGCGGTCAACGACAGCGTCAGCACCCATGCCGATGTGCCGGTGGTGATCGACGCGCTCGACAACGACAGCTTCAGCAACAGCGACCAGACGATTACCGGCGTCACCGCTGCCGCCCACGGCACGGTGACGATTGAGAACAACACGCTCGTCTACCGCCCGAACGCGGGCTATGTCGGCAGCGACACCTTCGACTACACCGTCACCAGCGGCGGCAAAACCGAAACCGCGACCGTTACCGTGGACGTCACCAACGTGGCGCCGCGTCTGACCAGCGTACCGACGATTTCCACGCCGGAAGACACCACGCTTAACAGCACTGCGGCGCAGAACCTGCTGACTAACGCCCACGATGACGATGGCGACGCCCTCGCCGTGACGGAGTTTACCGTCGGCGGCACCCGCTACCTCGCGGGCGACACCGCGACGCTGGCAGGCTATGGCGATTTGACGATCCGCGCCGACGGCAGCTTCACCTTTGTGCCAGTGGCCGACTGGAACGGCGTGCCGCCTGCCGCGACCTACACCATCAGCGACGGCAAAGACGGCGGCGTCTCCACCGCCACGCTCGCCTTTAGCGTAACGCCGGTGGCGGACGCGAAGGACGATACGGCCAGCACCCATGCGGGTGTTGCGGTCACTATCGATGCACTGCATAACGACAGTTTCAGCAATGCCGACAAAGCGATTATCGATGTGGATCAGGGCCAGCACGGCTCGGTGACCATTGAAAACGGCCAGCTGGTTTATCGTCCTGTGGCAGGCTATGTCGGCCAGGATACCTTCACCTACACCGTGGAGAGCGGCGGCGTTCGCGAAACCGCCAACGTCACCGTCACCCTGACCAACAGCGTGCCGGTCGCAACGGGCGAGACAGTGGCTTCGCCGGAAGATTACGAGGCGCGCGGCGACCTGCTGCTCAACGACCGTGACGCGGACGGCGATCCGCTGTTTATCGCGGGCTTCACCGTCGGCGGCCAGACTTATCAGCCGGGCGATACCGCGCGGCTCCCGGGCGTCGGCGAGCTGACCATTGAGCGCAACGGCGGCTACCGCTTTACGCCGGTGGCCGACTGGAACGGCACGGCGCCAGTAGTAACCTACACGGTCAGCGACGGCAACGACGGCGGCACCGCTACCGCGTTGCTCGTTATCACCGTTACGCCGGTCGTGGATGTGAAAGATGACCGCGCCACCACCCATGCAGGCGACCCGGTCACCGTTGACGCGCTCGGCAACGACCGCTTCGTTAACCCGGACCAGGCCATTACCGGCGTGACCCAGGGCGCGCACGGCTCCGTCGCTATTGAAAACGGGCAGCTGGTTTATACGCCAAACGCGGGCTACGTCGGCCAGGACACCTTCACCTATACCGTCACCAGCGGCGGCGTCACCGAAACCGCCCAGGTCACGCTTGAGGTCACCAACACCCCGCCGGTCGCGGTGGCGGATAAAGCGAGCACCCTGCCGGAAACGCCGGTCAGCGGCAATCTGCTGACCAACGACCGCGACGCGGACAGCGACCCGCTGCACGTGGCGGAGATCACCGTCGGCGGCGCGACCTACGCGCCGGGGGACATCATTACGATCCCGGGCCAGGGCACGCTGGTGGTTAACCGCGACGGCAGCTATCTGTTTACCCCGGCAAGCGGCTGGTCCGGCTTTACGCCAGTGTTGAACTACACCCTGAGCGACGGCAACGACGGCGGCACCGCCACGGGCGAACTGCGCCTGCTGGTGAACCCCGTAGCCGAGGCGTGGGTGAAAGAGGCAGGTCTGGTCGATACGGCCAGCGGCGCGCAAACCACCACGGGCGCGATGGCCGTACTGTCGCTGGAGCCGGTGGAAAGCCTGACCATTGGCGGCCAGACCCTGACGCTTGCGCAGCTCCAGGCGCTGAGCGCCCAGGCGCCAGTGGATATCGCAACGCCGGACGGCGTGCTGTCGCTCACCGGTTTCCAGGTGGACGGCGAAGGCCGCGCGACGCTGCAATACCGCTTCACGCTGACCCAGGCGGTTAACCAGCCGGGCGAATCCACCACCCGCGAAGAGATTCGGTTCTCCGTCAACGGCCAGCAGACCCGCGCGCCGGGCCTGCTGCGCGTCAATATTCTCAACGACGCGCCGGTCGCGGCAGCGGACGACAACAGCATCGACCAGGATCGCGGCCAGCAGGCGGCGTCGGGCAACGTCTTTAGCAACGACGCTATCGGCGCAGACGGCGCCGCGGCGGGCGGCCCGGTGAGCGCGATTTCCTCCGTGAACCTCAACCGCGCGGGCGCGGTCGGCGGCGTAAGCCTGGGCGAGTTCGGCGCCCTGACGCTCGACGCCCGCGGCAACTACAGCTATGTGCTGAACCGCAGCAACAGCCGCGTGGCGTCGCTGGACGCCAACGCCACCCTGAGCGAGGTGTTCACTTACACCATTACCGACGCCGACGGCAATACCAGCCAGGCGCAGCTGACCATCGTTATTCACGGCGTGACGCCGCCGCAGTCGGTACGCACAGGCGATCAGCACTTCCCGAGCTACTACACCAACTACGAGCTGTCGCTCGATCAGCCGTATTCGCCGGGTCTGTTTATCCTGCCCGCAATCTACGGCTTGTACAGCGACCAGTTCTCTCGCGAGGTGGAGCTGAACCGCAAAATTACCGAGCTGGGCCGCGGCATGAATGACAACGGCACGCCGGTGCTGGAAGACGGCATTCTCTTTACCCGCTGGGTAAACACCACGCTGCAACGCAGCGTGGTGAACACCTTCGCCGCCACCGGTATCGGTTCGCAGCTGCTGGGCGATCACTTCAGCCACTTCTCGCTGAATAAATCCGTACAGCCTGCGCCCGTGCTGGAAAACGCGCCGGAACGTCCGCCGCTTAACGAGCGCATCAACGAAAGAACCACCGTGCAGCAGGAGCGCGGCGAGAAAACCCCTGATGCGAAGCAGGTTCACGCCGCCGCGCCGGGCGTGGTGATCGTGCCGCAAGCCGCCGCCCGACCAGGCGCGCCGTCACTGGCGGCGCAGGTCGACGCGCTGGCCCGTAACCGCGTCGCCGCGCCGGAACCGGTCACCGTGGGAGGCGCCACACCGCATCGTTAATCGCGCAACTCCAAAAACCTTTTACACCGGCGGCGCCGCGCCGCCGGATTGTTAACTCAACACTTTAAGCATAACAATGATGACGACTTTAACTGCCGTAACCCCGACTGCCGTACGTTCTGCGCCTCTGCTCGCCCCTGTCGCCGCACTGGTTTCCGCGCTGCTGTTAAGCGGTTGCGGCACCATTAAACCTGAACCGCTGACCCAGGATGAAATCGGCGCGCGCGTCAGCGCCGACCGCGCCGCCATGTACCGCGACCAGCAGCCGGTCTCTGGTCCGCTGACCCTGTCAGACGCCATGGCCCGCGCGCTGAAATACAACCTCGACTACCGCCTGAAGATGATGGAAACCGCCCTGTCGCGCGGCATCCTGGATATCTCCCAGCAGGATATGCTGCCGAAGTTGATGACCGATGCCGGCTACCGCTGGCGCGACAACGATTCCGGCGGCACCAGCGTCGGTATCGAAGACCGGGTCGTCAGCCTGCGTCCGTCCACCTCTGAAGAGCGCGAGCACCTGCTGGCCGACGCCACCTTCTCCTGGGACGTGCTCGATTTCGGCATGAGCTACTACCGCGCGAAGCAGCAGGCGGATAACGTCAACATCGCCGAAGAGCGTCGCCGCAAGGTATTGCAGAATATTGTCCAGGAGGTGCGCGACGCGTACTGGCGCGCGCTGGGCGCACAGCGTCTGCTGAGCGAAGCGCAGCCGCTGGCCGAAGAGATCCAGACCGCGCTTGAGAAAACCCGCGAAGCGGAGCGCGCAGGCATTCTGCCGCCGGTCGAGGGCCTGGAGTACCAGCGCGCCCTGCTCGACGCGGTGGCGCTGCTGAACCAGAAGCGCCAGGAGATGCAGATGGCGAAAAGCGAGCTGGCCGCCCTGCTGAACCTGCCGTCCACCACCGACTTCACCTTACAGGACGTCGCCAATCCGGCGCTTTCCGGCGTGCCAAGCCAGCTTGATACGCTTGAGCAGATGGCGCTGGAACGCCGCCCAGAGCTGCGTGAAGAAGATTACAAAACCCGCATCGACGTGCTGGAAACCAAACGCCAGATCGCCTCGCTGTTCCCGAACCTGAATCTGTTCGGCGGCATCAGCTACGACTCCAACAGCTACCTCTACAACAACAGCTGGGTGCAGGGCGGCGTGGGCGTTTCCATGAACCTGTTCAAGCTGCTGAGCGCGCCGGCCATCAGCCGCACCAACGACGCGCGCCTGGCCACCGACAATGCCCGCCGTATGGCGCTGAGCATGGCGGTGCTGACTCAGGTGCGCGTCTCGGTTGAGCGCTACAAGCTCGCGGTGTACGACTACCAGATAGCCCAGGAGTCCGCCCGCGTCGACCAGCGTCTGGCGAGCATCTCCCGCGCCGGTTCCGACAACTCGCTCTCAAGCGACCTGGAATCCCTGCGCACCCAGGCGCGCTCCATCGTCTCCCGCTTCCAGGAAGCCGCCTCCTACGCGCAGGCGCAGTCCGCCTATGGCCGCGTGCTGAACTCGGTAGGCATCGACCTGCTGCCGGAAAAGGTGACCAGCAGCGATCTGCCGACCCTGTCGCGTGAAATCAACCAGAGCCTGGTGGCGGGCGAGAAGCAGGTCTTCACCCAGAGCGCCGACGCGGTAGTTTCCCGCCATCCGGTCAGCGTCACCCTGGGCCGCCTGCCAGCGGGCGTCAACAAGAGCGCGATTTATCAGTCGGTCACCCATGTGCTGGCCGCCAACCAGCTGGTGCAGGGCAACGGCGCCGACAGCGTGAAACTGCAAATGAACCTCAACCTTGAACGCGCGTCAGGCTCGCAGCGCGGCGTGTGGGAAATGGCGGTCTATAACGCCCAGGGCGCGCAGGTCGCCTACCAGAAATACACCAGCTATCTGCCGAATGACGTCAACACCCGTTCGGTCAGCGCGCTGGCAGAAGCCGCCGCGCTCTCCGTGGTGTCCGACCTGCATAAAGCGGCAGGCGACACCGGCGTGATGACGGCAAGTAACCCTTAATAACAGGAACAGGTATGAACAACGTGAACGAAGGCTGGCGCAGCGTCCGCGCGCTCATGCTGCTGACGGGCCTGGCGCTGTGCGCCAGCGCCTTTGCCGCCGACCCAACCCCCGCTGCGGCGGGGGCAGTCGCAACGCCGGATGCGGCCGTTGCCGCAGCGCCTGAGAGCGCGCCTGACGCCACCGCCGACAACGGCGCCGCGCCGGTGCGTTTTCTGGTGATGGCCAACCAGGAAAGCCCGCTATCAAGCGTGGTGGCCGGGCGCGTGTCGCAGGTCAACGTTGAGCTGGGCGATACGGTCAAGGCAGGCAAACTGCTGGTGACGCTGGACTGTAGCGAGCTGAAAGCCCGTCGCGACGCGGCAGACGCCGAGTACAGCGCCGCGCAGATCAAATATGAAGCGAAGGCGAAATTGCAGGGTCTGCATTCCGCAGGCGCGCTGGAGGTTGGCCTTGCCGCCGCCGACGTGAACCGCACCCGCAGCCAGATCAAAATCTTTGAAGCGCAGCTGGCGCAGTGCCGCTTTACCGCGCCGTTCGACGGCCGCGTGGCGCGTATTTACGTCAAAGAGGGCCAGGGCGTCGGCGCAGGCGCGCAGGTTATCGATCTTGTAAGCAACGGCACCCGCAAGGCGCGCCTCAACGTGCCGTCAGGCTGGACCACCTGGCTTGCGCCCGGCGCGCAGCTTGACGCGGTGGTGGGTGAAACCGGCAAGCATTACCCGATGACCGTCACCCACATCAGCAGCCGCGTGGACGCCGTGAGCCAGACGATTGAGATTGAAGCGGAATTTGGCAGCGACGCCCAGGACGTACTGCCCGGCATGAGCGGCCGCGCGACGCCAGTCTGCCCGAAAGCGGCGGCGCAGTGCCAGAGCGGGACGACCAACTCGTGAGCATCGCCCTGTTCTATTCTCTCGCGGCGCGCGTGAAAGCGGCGCGCAGCCCCGAAGAGCTGGGTTTTGTGATGTGTAACGATACCCGCTCGCTGGTGGAGTATCGCCAGGCGGCGCTGCTCGCCGTTTCCGCCACCGGGCGCGCCCAGCTTGCGGCGCACTCCGGCCTGAGCGACACCGACCGCAATACCCCCTACGCGCTGTGGCTTGCCTCCGTTGCCTGCGACATCGCGCCGCGCTGCGCCGCGCTGCCGGAAACTGCCCGCGTGATGCCGCTGTCGCCGGAAATGCTGAGCGAGTCGCTGGCGCGCGAGTGGGACGAATGGCTGCCGGGCCACGTCTGGGTGCTGGCGCTGACCGGCCCGGACGGCAAGCTGCACGCCCTGCTGCTGCTGGCCCGCGATACCCCGTGGCCGACGCAGCTTGGCGTCGAAAGCCCCGAATACGCCCTGCTCCAGCTGGCGAACCTGTACGGCTACGCCTGGTGGGCGCTGGTGGCGCGGCCTTCTCGCCTGCAACGGCTGCTGCCCGCCACGGTGCGCCGACGCGCGGGTCTCGTGTTGCTGCTTCTGCTGCTGGTTATGCTGATCCCGATTCGGGAATACACGCTGGTGCCCGCCGAGGTGATTTCGCTTAACAGCGAAGTGATCGCCGCGCCGAGCGACGGGGTGATTCACCAGATGAAGGTGCCGCCGAACACGCCGGTCGTGGCCGGACAGGTGCTGGCGGAGCTGGATGATACGACTCTAAAAAACCGTCTCGCCATTGCTCAGGCGGAGCTGGCGACCGCCACCGTCAATATGCATCAGGCGTCTCAGCAGGCGATTGAAGACCCGAACGCCCGTGCGGAACTGGCTCTGACCGAAGGCAAATGGCGCGAGCAAAAGGTGCAGGTTGCCTCGTTGCAGCGCGAGCTGGAGAAGCTGTCGATCCGCGCCCGCAGCAGCGGCGTGTTTGTCTACACCGACCCGGACGACTGGGCGGGCCGTCCGGTACAGACCGGCGAGCGCATCGGCCTGCTGGCGGACCCGACGAAGCTCGGCGTGCGCGCCTGGGCGCCTGCGGCGGAATCCACCAACCTGAACCCGCACGCGGCGATGACCGTATTTCTTAAGGTCGCCCCGCTGCACCCGCTGACCGCGCGGCTGGATTACGCCGGTTACGAGACGGTGGAAGCGCCGAACGGCGTCGCGAGCTACCTGCTGCGCGGCACCGTAACCGACCCGTCCAGCGCCGCCCGTATCGGCTTGCAGGGCACGGCCCGCGTCTCCGGCGACTGGAGCCTGCTCGGTTATCTGATTTTCCGTCGTCCGCTGGCGACGCTGCGCGCCTGGTGTGGATTCTGATATGCAAACAGCCGCGACGCTCCCGCCTGCGGGCGGGACAGCTCTTGCGCAGCCGCAGCCGCTGCCGCCGCTGCGCGACGAGCTAAAAATTCACCCGGCGGGCAACAACCGCGACGGCTCGCCCGCCTGGCATCTGGCCGACCCGGTGCGCAACCTCTATTTCCGCCTGGGCTGGCTGGAGCTGGAGATGCTGCGCCGCTGGCCGCTCGGCGCGCCGCAGGCGATTGCCGACAGCATCAGCCAGGAGACCACCATGACGGTGGACGAACAGGATGTGTTGCAGTTCCTGGGCTTTTTACAGCAGCAACAGCTGCTGCGCCGCGGCGCGTTCAAAGCGCGCGGCTCGCTCTGGCGGCGTATTCTGCACGGCTACCTGTTTATCCGCCTGCCGCTGGTGCGCCCGGAGAAAGCCCTGCGCCGCATGCTGCCGTGGGTGGAGTGGCTTTTCAGCGCGCCGTTTCTACTGCTGACCGCCGTCGCCGCGCTGGCAGGCGTCGTTCTGGCCGCGCGCCAGTGGGATAACGTCGAGGCCGCGCTGCACGGCGCCCTGAGCTGGAACGGGGCGCTGGCCTTCGCGGTGGCGCTGATCCTCTCCAAATGCTGGCACGAACTGGGGCACGCCTTTATGGCGACCCGCTACGGCGTACGCGTCGGCCATATGGGGGTGGCGCTGCTGGTGATGTGGCCGATGGCCTACACCGATACCGGAGAGAGCTGGAAGCTGTCGCAGTCCCGCCACCGGCTCTCCATCGCCAGCGCGGGCATTATGGCCGAGCTGATGCTGGCGGCCTGGGCGACGCTGTTCTGGAGCTTCGCGCCGGAAGGCAACGTTAAAGGCGCGCTGTTCTTTCTCGCCACCACCGCCTGGGTGCTGACGGTGGCGGTGAACGCCAGCCCGTTTATGCGCTTTGACGGCTACTTTATTCTCAGCGATACGCTGGACTACCCTGGCCTGCACGAACGGGCGGGCAACTGGGCGAAGCGCTGGCTGCGCTGGCACCTGCTGGGGCTTGAGGATCCGATCCCGGATAACGTCTCGCCCGCCTTTGCCCGCTTCCTCACCCTTTTCGCCTTCGCCACCTGGGTTTACCGGCTACTGCTGTTCGTCGGCATCGCGCTGGTGGTCTACAACGCCTTTTTTAAGGCGCTCGGGCTGGTGCTGTTTTTTATTGAGATAGTCACTTTTGTGGTGCAACCGATGTTTCGCGAACTCAAAATCTGGCGCGCGCGCCGCCGGGAAATCGCTCCGGCGCGCCTGCTGCGCCTTGTCGCCGTCGCACTCGCGCTGGGGCTTTCGGTCTTTCTGCCCTGGTCCGGGCAGGTCTCCCTGCACGGCGTGATGGAGGCGGGCGTGGCGCAGCCGGTTTACACGCCCTATGCCGCCCAGCTTGACAAGGTGCTGGTGCAGGAAGGCCAGCAGGTCAAGGCGGGCCAGAAGCTGTTTGAACTGGTGGCCCCCGTCCCGGCGGACGAGCAGGATAAGGCGCTGGCGCTAAGCCAGGCGTGGCAGACCAGCGCCCGCGGCGCGATGGCGCTCGATAAAAACGGCGCGGCGAAGCAGGTGGTCGCCGACCAGATGGCGCGCCAGTACGCCATTCAACAGCGGGCCAGCGCCGTTGAGCTTCAGCGGCTCCAGCTGGTGGCGCTGGAGGATGGCGTGGTGCATGACGTTGAGCAGACCCTGCGCCCCGGCAGTTGGGTCTCGCCTGGCACCCGCATCGCAAGCGTGATCGACACCCACCGCTGGCGCGTGAAGGCGCTGGTCAGCGAAACCGACCTGGCCCGCCTGCGCGACGGCGCGACGGCGCGGGTTTATCAGCAGGGCCGCTGGCAGCCGCTCGCAGGCGCGGTAGTGACCATCGACCACGACGCCATCCGCCGTCTGCCTAATCTGATGCTGGCGCAGAGTCACGGCGGCCCGGTGGCGCTGAACCCGGTTGCGCCCGCCAACGAACTCCGTCCCGCCGCCGTCTGGTACCGGGTAGTGATCGAAGGCATCTCCGCCGCGCCGGTCAGCAAAGAGCAACTGGTACGTGTTGACGTGGCGAGTGACCGCCAGAGCCTGGCTCACAGCTGGGTCAACAGCGTTATGCTGATGCTTATCCAGCAAACTGGCTTTGGTAAAGAGGGTTAGCGTGCGATTTTCGCGCCAGGCCGCCTGGCCTGGCGCAGGTTTTCTCCCCACCGCGGTTTTAGGTTAAACCCCGTTTCGCCAGAGCAAACTGGCACCTACGTTTTGTTAGTCTGTTCGGTGTTCTGCAACTGGACCCGGGTAATGACTCCAACTTATTGATAGTGTTTTATGTTCAGATAATGCCCGATGACTTTGTCATGCAGCTCCACCGGTTTTGAGAACGACAGCGACTTCCGTCCCAGCCGTGCCAGGTGCTGCCTCAGATTCAGGTTATGCCGCTCAATTCGCTGCGTATATCGCTTGCTGATTACGTGCAGCTTTCCCTTCAGGCGGGATTCATACAGCGGCCAGCCATCCGTCATCCATATCACCACGTCAAAGGGTGACAGCAGGCTCATAAGACGCCCCAGCGTCGCCATCGTGCGTTCACCGAATACGTGCGCAACAACCGTCTTCCGGAGCCTGTCATACGCGTAAAACAGCCAGCGCTGGCGCGATTTAGCCCCGACGTATCCCCACTGTTCGTCCATTTCCGCGCAGACGATGACGTCACTGCCCGGCTGTATGCGCGAGGTTACCGACTGCGGCCTGAGTTTTTTAAATGGCGGAAAATCGTGTTGAGGCCAACGCCCATAATGCGGGCGGTTGCCCGGCATCCAACGCCATTCATGGCCATATCAATGATTTTCTGGTGCGTACCGGGTTGAGAAGCGGTGTAAGTGAACTGCAGTTGCCATGTTTTACGGCAGTGAGAGCAGAGATAGCGCTGATGTCCGGCGGTGCTTTTGCCGTTACGCACCACCCCGTCAGTAGCTGAACAGGAGGGACAGCTGATAGAAACAGAAGCCACTGGAGCACCTCAAAAACACCATCATACACTAAATCAGTAAGTTGGCAGCATCACCGGCTCTTTCATCAGGAATTGAGAAGACTCCCTTGCTTAAATGAAACTGATGAACATGAGGAAAATACCGTAAAACCCAGTATTCACGCTGCATCAGCGTCGTTATTAGGTGAGTTGTTAATAAACATTTTGAATTGTGACAGAGTGCAAATTCATACACATAAAAAAACGTCATCACTTGCATTAGAAAGGTTTCTGGCCGACCTTATAACCATTAATTACGAAGCGCAAAAAAAATAATATTTCCTCATTTTCCACAGTGAAGTGATTAACTATGCTGATTCCGTCAAAATTAAGTCGTCCGGTTCGACTCGACCATACCGTGGTTCGTGAGCGCCTGCTGGCTAAACTTTCCGGCGCGAACAACTTCCGGCTGGCGCTGATCACAAGTCCTGCGGGCTACGGAAAGACCACGCTCATTTCCCAGTGGGCGGCAGGCAAAAACGATATCGGCTGGTACTCGCTGGATGAAGGTGATAACCAGCAAGAGCGTTTCGCCAGCTATCTCATTGCCGCCGTGCAGCAGGCAACCAACGGCCACTGTGCGATTTGTGAGACGATGGCGCAAAAACGGCAATATGCCAGCCTGACGTCACTCTTCGCCCAGCTTTTCATTGAGCTGGCGGAATGGCATAGCCCACTTTATCTGGTCATCGATGACTACCATCTGATCACTAATCCGGTGATCCACGAGTCAATGCGCTTCTTTATTCGCCATCAACCAGAAAATCTCACCCTGGTGGTGTTGTCACGCAATCTTCCGCAACTGGGCATTGCCAATCTGCGTGTTCGCGACCAACTGCTGGAAATTGGCAGTCAGCAACTGGCGTTTACCCACCAGGAAGCGAAGCAGTTTTTTGATTGCCGCCTGTCATCGCCGATTGAAGCCGCAGAAAGCAGTCGGATTTGCGATGACGTTTCCGGTTGGGCGACTGCGCTACAGTTAATTGCCCTCTCCGCCCGGCAGAATACCCACTCAGCCCATAAGTCGGCACGTCGCCTGGCGGGAATCAATGCCAGTCATCTTTCGGATTATCTGGTCGATGAGGTTTTGGACAACGTCGATCTCGCAACGCGCCATTTTCTGTTGAAAAGCGCCATTTTGCGCTCAATGAACGATGCACTCATCACTCGTGTGACCGGCGAAGAAAACGGGCAAATGCGCCTCGAAGAGATTGAGCGTCAGGGGCTGTTTTTGCAGCGGATGGATGATAGCGGCGAGTGGTTCTGCTATCACCCGCTGTTTGGCAACTTCCTGCGCCAGCGCTGCCAGTGGGAACTGGCGGCTGAGCTGCCGAAAATCCACAGTGCCGCTGCAGAAAGCTGGATGGCCCAGGGATTCCCCAGCGAAGCGATTCATCATGCGCTGGCGGCAGGCGATGCGCTGATGCTGCGCGATATTCTGCTTAATCACGCCTGGAGTTTGTTCAACCACAGCGAACTTTCGCTACTTGAAGAGTCACTTAAAGCCCTGCCATGGGAGAGTTCGCTGGAAAATCCGCAGTTGGTGTTATTACAAGCGTGGCTGATGCAAAGCCAGCATCGCTACGGCGAAGTAAACACCCTGCTGGCTCGTGCTGAACATGAAATCAAGGACATCAGAGAAGGCACCATGCATGCAGAATTTAATGCTCTGCGCGCCCAGGTGGCAATTAACGATGGTAACCCGGATGAAGCTGAACGGCTGGCAAAACTGGCACTGGAAGAACTGCCTCCCGGCTGGTTCTACAGCCGCATTGTAGCAACTTCGGTGTTGGGTGAAGTATTGCACTGCAAAGGGGAACTGACCCGCTCACTGGCGTTAATGCAGCAAACCGAACAGATGGCACGCCAGCACGATGTCTGGCACTACGCTTTGTGGAGTTTAATCCAGCAAAGCGAAATTCTGTTTGCTCAGGGTTTCCTGCAAACCGCGTGGGAAACGCAGGAAAAAGCATTCCAGCTGATCAACGAGCAGCATCTGGAACAGCTGCCAATGCATGAATTTCTGGTACGTATCCGAGCACAACTGTTATGGGCCTGGGCACGGCTGGACGAAGCCGAAGCATCGGCACGCAGCGGGATTGAAGTTTTGTCGTCTTATCAGCCACAGCAACAGCTCCAGTGCCTGGCAATGTTGATTCAATGCTCGCTGGCCCGAGGTGATTTGGATAACGCCCGTAGCCAGTTGAATCGTCTGGAAAACCTGCTGGGAAATGGCAAATATCACAGCGACTGGATCTCTAACGCCAACAAAGTCCGGGTCATTTACTGGCAAATGACCGGCGACAAAGCTGCCGCCGCCAACTGGTTGCGTCACACAGCCAAACCGGAGTTTGCGAATAACCACTTCCTGCAAGGTCAATGGCGCAACATCGCCCGTGCACAAATCTTGCTGGGCGAGTTTGAACCGGCAGAAATTGTTCTTGAAGAACTCAATGAAAACGCCCGCAGTCTGCGGTTAATGAGCGATCTCAACCGTAACCTGTTGCTGCTTAATCAACTATACTGGCAGGCCGGACGCAAAAATGATGCCCAGCGCGTGTTGCTGGAGGCATTAAAACTGGCGAATCGTACCGGATTTATCAGTCACTTTGTCATCGAAGGCGAAGCGATGGCGCAACAGTTACGCCAGCTGATTCAACTCAATACGTTGCCTGAGCTGGAACAGCACCGCGCCCAGCGTATTCTGCGAGAAATCAATCAACATCATCGGCATAAATTCGCCCATTTCGATGAGAATTTCGTTGAACGTCTGCTAAATCATCCAGAAGTGCCAGAACTGATCCGCACCAGCCCGCTGACGCAACGTGAATGGCAGGTCCTGGGGCTGATTTACTCCGGTTACAGCAACGAGCAAATTGCAGGCGAACTGGAGGTGGCAGCGACCACCATCAAGACGCATATCCGCAATCTGTATCAGAAACTCGGCGTGGCCCATCGCCAGGATGCGGTACAACACGCCCAGCAATTGCTGAAGATGATGGGGTACGGCGTGTAAGTTTAGCCGGATAACGCGCCAGATCCGGCTTACATCTCTGCATCATTCAATGCTCACCCGCGTTACGCCGTCTGCTTCAGTCAGACTAAACCGCACTGACAAAAAACGCTCCACCACCGCGATATTGGTCAGTAGATGACATGAGGGATAGGCGACCGTAAATTCTCCCGCCCCCGCCATTGGCAGTACCAGCTGGTCGGCGAGATATTCCCCCACCGCCGCCGGGCTTGCAAGATAGCGTTTAACTTCTTGCACTAACTGCGCAGCCACCACTTCGGCACTGACGCGCTTTTCACCGACGACAAAAAAGCGTTCTGTGATATTTTCACTTTCAACTTCCAGCGAGACGGTATTACCCGGCCCCTGGTCGCGCGGCAGGTTATGAATATTCTGCTCATGCAGGGAAAAACTACCCGCCTACGTAGCGATTTCACGCTCAGCGACATGGCGTGGCACACCAGCCAGTAGCACCTCTCCACGCATCCGCACAATGTTCCCGCGCTCGCCAAGTTGCAAGGTGTTAAACGATGCCACGGGCGAGACTTCCGTTGCCACCACGCCGCCTCCGGCAGGATAAAAACCGTGACGTAACAGCGTGGTTTGCTGATGAATTCCTATTTTTGCCAGCAGCGGCTCCAGCACCCGGCGGATAAAATCTGCAGGCGGGGCCGACGGGTTATCGGTACCTCCGCTCACTTCAACACGCGAAGGACCATCGGCAAACCACAGCGCGGGCAGTACCGTTTGTAGTACCAGCGTGCAACTTCCGGCGCTACCAATAGCAAAGGGTAATGACTCCAACTTATTGATAGTGTTTTATGTTCAGATAATGCCCGATGACTTTGTCATGCAGCTCCACCGGTTTTGAGAACGACAGCGACGTCCGTCCCAGCCGTGCCAGGTGCTGCCTCAGATTCAGGTTATGCCGCTCAATTCGCTGCGTATATCGCTTGCTGATTACGTGCAGCTTTCCCTTC
>BMHB3_Entero_scaffsDRAFT_100001_pt6 | contig 33606 bp, 28 predicted proteins | sample Biomet3_FD_10540 | JGI IMG/M metagenome (IMG submission 10540) | reverse complement strand
CGGGGGTTCGAATCCCCCCCTCACCGCCATATTCGAGAAAGAGCTCGTACGAAAGTACGGGCTTTTTTTTTCGCATGTTGCACGCCTGCGGGGGGGATGAGAACACCCGACCGGGGTTCGACAACTGGCGACAGCCAGTTGGACAGACTGAGAGCGTAGCGAACAGGCTGCCCGCACAAAAACGCCGGGAGCGTTTTTGAACAACGCCTGCGTTGGCCCCGAAGGGGCGAGGCCCGTGGATGGGCCGAGTAACGGCGAGCGAAGCGAGTCAATCCCCCCCCGGTGCTTTATGCAGCTCAGTGCGGTCTGAGCCCCTCACCCTAACCCTCTCCCCAAAGGGGCGAGGGAATTATGCACTGCCCACATTCATTTGTGGGGAACCCTCAGCCCCTGGGGAGAGGGAATAAAAAGCACAAAAAACAAAGCCCGGTTTCCCGGGCCTTGAACACAACAGCAAACTCAGTAGTACGCTTTCAACGTGCGCTGGCAGAGTGCCGAGCGCACGCAGTCCTCTTTGGTGAAGCGAACCACCCCAATCATCTCATCTTCCTCAAAACGTGACATGGCGTCGCTCAACCCAGATTTCACACCGGATGGCAGGTCGCATTGGGTAATATCGCCATTGACGATAACCGTCACATTCTCCCCGAGGCGCGTTAAAAACATCTTCATTTGCGCTGCGGTCACGTTCTGAGCCTCGTCAAGAATGACGACCGCATTTTCAAATGTACGTCCGCGCATATAAGCGAACGGCGCGATTTCCACCTTCCCAATCTCTGGTCGCAGGCAGTACTGCATGAAGGATGCCCCCAGTCGTTTCACCAGCACGTCATAGACGGGCCTGAAGTACGGGGCAAATTTCTCCGAAATGTCTCCGGGCAAGAAGCCGAGATCTTCATCAGCTTGCAGTACCGGACGGGTGACAATAATTCTGTCCACGTCCTTATGGATCAGAGCCTCCGCCGCTTTGGCTGCACTAATCCAGGTTTTCCCGCATCCGGCTTCACCGGTTGCAAAGATGAGCTGTTTACTCTCGATAGCATTCAGGTAGTGCGCCTGAGCTTCATTGCGTGCCACAACTGGAGAAGTATCACGGCTGTCCCGCGCCATGCCAATTGCTTCTACGCCACTCATCTGCACAAGCGAGGTGACCGATTCTTCTTCACGCTGTTTATGGCTGCGTGAATCCCGTCTCAGCACACGTTTTGCTTCGCGACGAGCTTTGATCACTGCTTTTTGTCTTCCCATGGATAGCACCTTGAGTTGTTGGTATTCATCACACGCGCCATCTTCGGCACGATTATGCGCACGAACATCTGAGGGTTGGCTTCCTTGTAAGCCATTGCTTGCTTTTCCGGATGACGATACAGAACGGCTACGCGCACCATTTTGCACGTCGGTAGAATGAGGTTCTTGAGTCGAGGGGGAGAATTTAGTGGTGAGGAAATCGCTGCCGGAGTCTGAGCCTCCGCGCCGGGTGCTGCGGTTGTTATGTTTACCTTGTCCAGTACAGGACGCAACCATTCGCGATCTCCATAGTGATTCAGCATCACTGCCGGGAACAACCGCTGCCTTATATTAAGTACATCAAGAATTATCATAAATGCAACATTTATTTTACTTGAATGCAACTTTTAAGACCGCTCCTGCAGTTGAAATCAGTCTCATACAGGAATATTACAGAAATATAACAAGAAGGGAGTCATATGAAAAAATAATATCCCTGCGAACTATCGCAGGGATGTATATCAGGCTTCGATAAGGCCTTGTGCGAGATACGCATTTTTATCGCGCAGCCCTGGCAGGGCAAAGAAATAGCCGCCGCCGATGGGTTTAATGTACTCTTCCAGCGCTTCACCGTTCAACCGCTTCTGTACGGTTAAGAAGCCCTTCTCCAGATCGTGCTGATAGCAGACAAACAGTAGCCCCATATCGAGCTGGCCGGAGTTGGTCACCCCCAGTGAGTAGCTGTAGCCACGACGCATCATCAGGCTGGACTGTGTCTCCTTCGTGCGCGGGTTCGCCAGCCGGATATGGCTGTCCAGCGCAATGGCATCACCATCCGGGTCGCTGGCGTAGTCAGGTACATCATGCTCATGCTGCATACCCAGCGGCGCACCGCTTTGTTTATCGCGACCAAAAATCGTCTGCTGCTCTTTGAGCGGTGTACGATCCCAGAACTCAACGTGGAACTGGATAATCCGCACGGCCTGATAGCTACCGCCCACCGCCCAGGCAGGTTCTCCCTGATCGGCTGTAACCCAGACCACATCTTTCATTAGCGCGCCATCGCGGCTGTCCGGGTTGGCCGTACCGTCTTTAAACCCAAGCAGGTTCACCGGTGTCTCTTTCCCTTTGCTGCGGGCAGCATGGTCAGAGATAAACCCTTCCCGCTTCCAGCGAACGCTGAGCAAATCTGGCGTGTGCTTGATGATATCGCGCAGCGCATGGATAACCGTGTCCTGCGTATTGGCACAGATCTGCAGCAACAGATCGCCGTGGCACAGGTTTGCGTCCAGAGAGTCGTTCGGGAAACGCGTCATTTTTTGCAGTGCTTTTGGCTTCTGCTGTGTCAGACCGTAGCGCGCATCAAACATCGACTCACCGAGCGAAACGGTAATCGTCAGGTTATCTGGCGCGATAAACGGCCCGAGGATCCCGGAGTCCATCGGTGGCAGACGCGGGTTCGGCGTTTCCGGTGCCGGGCCACCGGCGGTGAGAAACGCAATGCGTGTCGTCAGCAGGCGGAACAGGCGCTCCAGCCCGGCTTTATCGCTCGCCAGCGAATCAAAGGCCACCAGCATCATGGAGGCCTGCTGAGGTGTCAGAATGCCCGACTGGTGTTCGCCATAAAAGGGCTGCGTCTCCATGCGGGTACCCGGTGAGTGCACGCCGGGAGCGTTTTGCGGTTTCGCCGCATGCGCCACCGGACACCCACCGGCCAGCGCAAACGCGCCGCCAAGCGCCCCAACCCCTTTTAACAATCGACGTCGTGAAGGCTCAGCGACATCATATTCATCATGTTTGTTCATCGTGCTTAGTCCAGACCCAGTACGCCACGCAGTAAAGAGAGATCTTCCGCCAGCGTTGTAATCGGGCCTTTCAGCGCGTTACGGTCAGCATCGGTCAGTTTGTCGTAGGTTTCAAAACCGTCTTTGGTGCGGTATTTCGCCAGAATGGTGTCGACTTTTTTGAAGTTGGCATCCACTTTGGCCAACAGTTCGCTGTTCTCTTTTTGCAACTGAGGACGCAACAGATCGACAATTTTCTGCGCACCGTCGACGTTCGCCTGGAAGTCCCACAGGTCAGTGTGGCTGTAACGATCTTCTTCACCACTGATTTTGCTCGCGGCCACTTCTTCGATCAGACCGGCTGCCCCACCCACTACTTTTGACGGCGGGAAGGCCAGCTCGCTAATGCGTTTTTGCAGCTCCAGCACGTCGCTGTTCAGCTGATCGGCATATTTCTCCATGCCTTTGGTGGAGTTGTCACCAAACAGGGCTTTTTCCAGACGGTGGAAACCGGTGAATTTCGGATCGGCGGCTTTCTGCTCGTAATCATCTTCACGGGCATCAATGCTGCCATCGAGGTCAGAGAACAGTTCGGCAATCGGCTCGATGCGCTCGTAGTGTTGACGGGTTGGCGCATACAGGGATTTCGCTTTTTCGATATCCCCCGCTTTCACCGCATCGGTAAAGGCTTTGGTGCTCGTAACCAGACCGGCGGTTTCTGTGGCGACCCAGGTTTTATAGGCAGTAATGGCATCACCCAGGCTCAACAAGGCCGCGCCTTTTGCGGCATCCGCCGTGGCTTCGCCCTTAACGATCAGCTTACCCTTAGGGTTCGTCAGCAGGCCGCAGGTCATGTCATATTCACCCGGCTGCAGGTTAGCGGTCATTTTCTGGCTGAAGCCAGGGGCGATGTTTTCACGCTCTTCCACCACCATCACGCCTTTGAGGATCTCCCACTCCAGCGCTTTCTGGCTATGGTTCTGAATAATAAACTGGGTCTTGCCACTGTTGACCGTGATGGTCATCGGCTCACACTGTTTATCATTCACCGTCACTTTAACCTGTGGAATATCAGCAGCCTGAGCTGCAAATGCAGATGCAATCAGCGCTGCCACACCCGCCTGTAACGCACTACGACGAAATTGAATTGCCATGACTCTTCCCTTTTAAAAGTATGTTGTAACTACACGGTGCACTTCAGGGCGCAGTACGCGACGGCTGAGCGCTGGGGCGCGATGGCATAAAAAACAGCGCCAGCGCCGGAATGAGATAGATGAAATACATTGCCACTTCGCTGACGCTCGGCGTTTCCTGATAGCCGAAGATACCTTCGAGCAGCGTGCCGGTCAGAGAATGGGTAGAGAGGACGTTACTGAAGTCAAACGCCACATCCTGGAGGTGATTCCACAGACCCGCTTCGTGGAAGGCGCGAATAGCCCCTGCCGCCAGCCCTGCCGCGACCAGCAGAATGAACAGGCTGGTCCATTTGAAGAACGCCCCCAGGTTAAGACGAATGCCGCCCCAGTAGAGCAGGAAGCCCAGCACCACGGCGGTGGCCAGCCCCAGCATTGCGCCCAGCGGCGGCCAGATACCGACATCCTGTTGAAACGCAGCCAGCAGGAAGAAGACAGATTCCAGACCTTCCCGCGCCACCGCAAAAAAGACCATCATGATCAGTGCCCAGCCGTGGTTATTGCCCTTCTGCAATGCGTTATCCACCGCCTGCTCCAGTTGCACTTTCACGTTGCGGGAGACTTTACGCATCCAGAACACCATCCAGGTGAGGATCACCACCGCAATCACGGCGACGATGCCTTCAAACAGCTCTTGTTCTTTCTGCGGAAATTCCCCGGTGGTTTCATTGATAAGGATCCCCAGCCCCAGGCAGAGCGCTGCGGCGAGGACAACCCCAACCCACATAACGCTAATCCAGCGTCCGCGCTGGGTTCGCTTCAGATAACTGGCGATCAGGCTGACAATGAGGGCCGCTTCAAGCCCCTCACGTAACATAATGAGAAATGGAACAAACATGCCGACACCTTAAATGTTTATCGCGGTCAACTGGTGAAAAGAAAGGTAAATTCTTGTGATAGTGATTATCATTACGGAGAAAAGAAACACAAGCGAAATGTGTGGCGTTTTGATGATGAGATGTAAAAGACTCGCAGGGTAATAGTTTCAGTAGTTATCGTTAGGTTTATAACGTATAAAGAAAATGCTCATTTACGGTTAATCAGCGCTGTGGCTAAATATGCGCCTCAAAAACCAACTGAAATAAAACTATGTATAACGTTGTCCATTTCCTGCTGGCGCTGGTGATTATTCTTGCGCTTGCCTGGCTTACGAGTTTTGACCGCCGAAAAATTCGTATTCGCTTTGTTTTACAGCTGATTGTAATTGAGATCGCCCTGGCGTTCTTTTTCCTGCATGCCGAAAGTGGCCTGTTTCTGATTAAATATGTGTCGGGTTTCTTTGAGTCACTGCTTAAATTCGCCGCTGAAGGCACCAATTTTGTCTTTGGCGGGATGGGTGAAAAAGGGCTGGCATTCATCTTCCTCGGCGTGCTCTGCCCGATTATTTTTATCTCTGCACTGATTGGTATTCTTCAGCACTGGCGAATTCTGCCAGTCTTTATTCGGGTCATCGGTACGCTGCTGTCAAAACTGAATGGCATGGGCAAGCTAGAGTCCTTTAACGCAGTGAGTTCACTGATCCTCGGTCAGTCAGAAAACTTTATTGCATACAAAGGGATACTTGGCGATCTCTCTTCCCGTCGTTTGTTCACGATGGCAGCAACGGCCATGTCAACCGTTTCCCTGTCGATTGTGGGTGCCTATATGACGATGCTCGACGCCAAATTTGTCGTGGCGGCACTTGTTCTGAACATGTTCAGCACCTTTATTATTCTCTCTGTTATCAACCCGGCACGTCCGGAAGCCGAGCCGGATATCAAACTAGAAAAACTGCACGAATCCCAGAGCTTCTTTGAAATGCTGGGTGAGTATATTCTGGCGGGCTTTAAAGTGGCGATGATTATTCTGGCGATGCTGATGGGCTTTATTGCCCTGATTAGCGCCATCAACGCCCTCTTCTCTAGCGTATTTGGCATGAGTTTCCAGCAGATCCTGGGTTATGTGTTTTATCCGCTGGCGTGGCTGGTCGGTATTCCGCTGAGCGACGCCCTGAATGCCGGGAGTATTATGGCGACCAAGCTGGTGGCGAATGAATTTGTGGCGATGATTGAGCTGCAAAAAATTGCCCACCAGATGACACCGCGCGGGCTGGGGATTTTGTCCATCTTCCTGGTCTCGTTTGCTAACTTCGCCTCCATCGGCATTGTGGCAGGGGCAATTAAGGGCCTGAACGAGCAACAGGGGAACGTGGTATCCCGCTTCGGTCTGCGTCTGGTGTATGGCGCGACGCTGGTAAGCTTGCTGTCGGCGAGCGTTGCAGGGTTAGTATTGTGAGTTAATGCCGGGTAAGCGTTAGCGCCACCCGGCTGGTTTTATCAAAACTGCACGCACACCGGCTGATCAACACGCATCACCGATTCCTGCGCAAAGCGTGATTTATAAATCCCGCGTAACGCCTCAATATTCTTCTCGCTCTGGGCATCTTTACCGTGGATCAGCATCAGCGCCTTACTCTGCTCGCGTGCTACTTTCCCGTCGTTGCCCAGCCACTGCCCGCGTGCATCAAACACCGTTAAGCCATCACGAAAACGTGGCGTCACGTCCTGGTCAACAAACTGCTGCCACTCCTGGCCGGTGATCTCTTTCCCTGCCGGGCGGTTCAGCCCGAAATAGAGCGTGGTTTGCTGCATCTGGTTATCCGCTTTGCAGGTATCCGCCGCAGCGTGTTGCGATGGGGCGTTACAGCCTGCCAGCATCAATAATGCTGCCGCCATCAACCCTGTTTTAATCATCATTCTTCGCTATCCTCATTGTTATAAGTGCAGCGATATCAACGTAATTACAGAAAATTTGCAAGAAAAAGCCGGGTAACGCTACCGCTTACCCGGCCTCCAGGAGCGAGACGGAATTTATTCCGGCTGCAGTTTTGACGGTGGTGCAGAGTGGTAATGCGCATCCGCGTCGGCAAAGCGTTTCTGCATTGCCGCTGACGGTGCTTTATCCAGCAGGCTGAACGCCACAATGCCGATACTGCCGAAGATGAAGCCAGGAATGATTTCGTACAGGCCCAGCCAGGCGAACTGTTTCCAGACGATAACGGTCACCGCACCAATGAGCATTCCCGCCAGCGCGCCGTTACGGGTCATACGTGACCACAGCACGGAGAAGAGCACTACCGGGCCAAACGCAGCACCGAAGCCCGCCCACGCGTAGCTCACCAGGCCCAGCACGCGGTTCTCAGGGTTCGCCGCCAGCGCAATGGCAACCAATGCCACCACCAGCACCATGAAACGCCCGACCCACACCAGCTCTTTCTGGCTTGCCCCTTTACGCAGGAACGCTTTGTACAGATCTTCAGTGATAGCACTGGAGCACACCAGCAGCTGGCAGCTCAGGGTGGACATTACCGCCGCCAGAATGGCCGACAGCAAGATACCGGCAATCCACGGGTTAAACAGAATTTGCGCCAGCTCAATGAACACACGCTCGGCGTTCTGGTTCACCGCACCCGCCTGCGCCGGGTTATTGTTGAAGTAGGCGATACCGAAGAAGCCTACGGCACACGCACCCGCCAGGCAGAGGATCATCCACGTCATACTGATACGACGTGCATGTACGATGGTGTGGTGGGAATCAGCGGCCATAAAGCGCGCCAGAATATGCGGTTGACCGAAGTAGCCCAGACCCCAGCCCATCAGAGACACGATGGCAACGAAGTTCAGCCCTTTCAGCATATCGACGTTTTCAATGCTCTTCTGCTTAATCACTTCCAGAGAATCAGCAAAGCCACCGACGGTGAAAATCACAATCACTGGCGTCAGGATCAGCGCGAAAATCATCAGGCTCGCCTGCACGGTATCCGTCCAGCTTACGGCCAGGAAGCCGCCCACGAAGGTGTAGAGGATAGTCGCCGCCGCACCGGCCCACAGCGCTGTTTCATAGCTCATGCCGAAGGTGCTTTCGAACAGACGCGCACCGGCCACAATGCCGGAAGCACAATAGATGGTGAAGAACACCAGGATAACCAGCGCGGAGATGATGCGCAGGATACGGCTGTTATCTTCAAAACGTCCGCTAAAGTAGTCCGGCAGCGTCAGGGCGTTGTTGTTGGCTTCGGTATGCACGCGCAGACGGCCTGCCACCAGCTTCCAGTTGATCCACGCGCCGACGGTCAGGCCGATGGCGATCCAGCTTTCTGAAATACCAGAGATGAAAATCGCACCCGGCAGGCCCATCAGCAACCAGCCGCTCATGTCCGATGCACCCGCAGAGAGTGCCGTCACCATTGGCCCTAAACTACGTCCGCCCAGAATATAGTCGTCAAAGTTCTTCGTTGAACGCCATGCCAAAAACCCTATCAGGATCATGCCAAAAATATAAACGAGAAATGTCACCAGCATCGGTGTGCTAATTGCCATTCAAATTCTCCAAAATGTCGAGCGACAACCATCCGGGTTGCCTTGTTATATGATCACCGGAACGTAGTGATGTGTGTATGTGTTTCCATTGGGCGCGCTATCCTGCCGCATGCGCATCCCGCTGACAAACGATTTAACACTGCATTTACATCAAATTCATCCCTGGTTTTATACGTCTTTCCCATAGGTTGCACTCGCTCACGCTTTTGCGGGTTGCACCTTTTAAAAATGTTAAGTCCCGCATAAAAACAGGCTTCGGATTCAGAAGCCAGCACTTTTTTCCAGCTAACCATCCATTAACAATCCATTCATTTTCCAGCTTGCAAACCAGGTCACATTTAACACGGTTGCACAAAGTTGCAACATGATGGATATTTCACGCTAACGACAGAACACGACTACAGAACAACAGGAGTTTTGGCATGGGTATGACCACTATGGGGGTTAAGCTGGATGACGCGACCCGCGAACGGATTAAGAGCGCAGCGACCCGCATTGACCGCACGCCGCACTGGCTAATCAAGCAGGCGATTTTTAACTATCTGGAAAGGCTGGAGAGTGAAGATGGCCTGCCAGAGCTGCCAGCCCTGCTGGCGGGTGCAGCCAATGAAAGCGATGACGCCACTCCGGCAGCCGAAGAGAGCCATCAGCCGTTCCTCGAATTTGCCGAGCAGATCCTGCCCCAGTCCGTCAGCCGTGCCGCCATTACCGGCGCTTACCGCCGTGCCGAAACTGACGCAGTCCCGATGCTGCTGGAGCAGGCTCGCCTGCCGGACGCCATTGCCGCCCAGGCGCACAGCCTGGCGTATCAGCTTGCCGACAAGCTGCGTAGCCAGAAAACGGCCAGTGGTCGTGCCGGGATGGTGCAAAGCCTGCTGCAGGAGTTCTCCCTCTCCTCACAGGAAGGCGTGGCGCTGATGTGTCTGGCGGAAGCACTGCTACGTATCCCCGATAAAGCCACCCGCGATGCACTGATCCGCGACAAAATCAGTAACGGTAACTGGCAGTCACACATTGGCCGCAGCCCGTCGCTGTTCGTTAACGCGGCGACCTGGGGCCTGCTGTTTACCGGCAAACTGGTCTCTACCCATAACGAAGCCAACCTCTCCCGCTCCCTGAACCGCATTATCGGTAAGAGCGGTGAACCGCTGATCCGCAAAGGTGTGGACATGGCGATGCGCCTGATGGGTGAACAATTTGTGACCGGCGAAACCATTGCCGAAGCGCTGGCCAATGCCCGCAAGCTGGAAGATAAAGGTTTCCGCTACTCTTACGACATGCTGGGCGAAGCGGCGCTGACCGCTGCCGATGCCCAGGCGTATATGGTCTCTTACCAACAGGCGATCCACGCCATCGGTAAAGCCTCTAATGGCCGTGGCATTTATGAAGGCCCGGGCATCTCGATTAAATTGTCCGCCCTGCACCCGCGCTACAGCCGTGCGCAGTATGACCGCGTGATGGACGAGCTGTACCCGCGCCTGAAATCTCTGACGATGCTGGCGCGCCAGTATGACATCGGCATCAATATCGACGCCGAAGAGGCCGACCGTCTGGAGATCTCCCTCGATCTGCTGGAAAAACTGTGCTTCGAACCTGAACTCGCCGGCTGGAACGGCATTGGCTTTGTTATTCAGGCCTACCAGAAACGCTGCCCGTTCGTGATCGACTACCTGATTGACCTCGCCACCCGCAGCCGCCGTCGCCTGATGATCCGTCTGGTGAAAGGCGCATACTGGGACAGCGAAATCAAACGCGCGCAGATGGACGGCCTGGAAGGCTACCCGGTCTATACCCGCAAGGTTTACACCGACGTCTCCTATCTTGCCTGCGCGAAAAAACTGCTTGGCGTGCCAAACCTGATCTACCCACAGTTCGCGACCCACAACGCCCACACCCTGGCGGCGATTTACAGCCTCGCCGGGCAGAACTACTACCCGGGTCAGTATGAATTCCAGTGCCTGCACGGCATGGGTGAACCGCTGTACGAGCAGGTCACCGGGAAAGTGGCGGATGGCAAGCTGAACCGTCCGTGCCGTATTTATGCCCCGGTAGGCACGCATGAAACCCTGCTGGCGTACCTGGTGCGTCGTCTGCTGGAGAACGGGGCGAACACCTCCTTCGTTAACCGCATTGCCGACACCACGCTACCGCTGGACGAACTGGTCGCCGACCCGGTGCAGGCCGTTGAGAAAATGGCAGCACAGGAAGGCCAGATTGGTCTGCCGCATCCGAAGATTGCCCTGCCGCGTGAGCTGTATGGCACAGGCCGCGTCAACTCTGCGGGTCTGGATCTCGCTAACGAACACCGTCTGGCGTCCCTCTCTTCTGCTCTGCTCAACAGCGCATTACATAAATGGCAGGCCAAACCGATCCTGGAGCAGCCTGTTGCTGACGGCGAAATGCAGCCAGTGATTAACCCGGCAGAGCCAAAAGATATTGTCGGTTACGTGCGTGAAGCCACGGAAGCGGAAGTTGACCTGGCACTGGACAGTGCGGTGAACAATGCCCCTATCTGGTTCGCCACGCCGCCTCAGGAGCGTGCCGCCATTCTGGAACGTGCTGCGGTGCTGATGGAAGATCAGATGCAATCGCTCATCGGTATTCTGGTGCGTGAAGCGGGTAAAACCTTCAGCAACGCTATTGCCGAAATCCGCGAGGCGGTCGACTTCCTGCACTACTACGCAGGCCAGGTTCGTGATGATTTCGATAACGAGACCCATCGCCCGCTGGGCCCGGTGGTCTGTATCAGCCCGTGGAACTTCCCGCTGGCGATTTTCACCGGCCAGATTGCCGCCGCACTCGCGGCAGGCAACAGCGTGCTGGCAAAACCGGCAGAGCAAACACCGCTGATTGCCGCTCAGGGAATTAACATTCTGCTGGAAGCGGGCGTACCGGCAGGCGTTATCCAGCTTCTGCCAGGCCGTGGTGAAACGGTGGGTGCGAAGCTGACCACCGATAACCGCGTGCGCGGCGTGATGTTTACCGGCTCCACCGAAGTGGCAACGCTGCTGCAGCGCAATATTGCGACACGCCTTGACGCACAGGGTCGTCCAACGCCGCTGGTGGCGGAAACCGGTGGCATGAACGCCATGATTGTTGACTCCTCCGCGCTGACCGAGCAGGTGGTGGTCGACGTGCTGGCCTCCGCGTTCGACAGTGCCGGACAACGCTGCTCCGCCCTGCGCGTGCTGTGCCTGCAGGATGACGTGGCAGACCACACGCTGAAGATGCTGCGCGGTGCAATGGCCGAATGCCGTATGGGCAACCCGGGTCGTCTCACTACCGACATCGGGCCGGTTATCGACGTGGAAGCCAAAGGCAATATCGAAAACCACATTCAGACCATGCGCGCCAAAGGTCGTCCGGTGTTCCAGGCCGTCCGTGAAAACAACGAAGATGCCCGCGAATGGCAGACCGGTACCTTTGTCCCGCCTACGCTTATCGAACTGGCAAGCTTCGACGAGCTGAAAAAAGAGGTCTTCGGCCCGGTGCTGCACGTGGTGCGCTACAACCGCAACAACCTGAACGAGCTGATTGAGCAGATCAACGCCTCTGGCTACGGCCTGACGCTCGGTGTGCATACCCGTATCGATGAAACCATCGCCCAGGTCACCGGCAGTGCCAAAGTGGGCAACCTGTATGTGAACCGCAACATGGTCGGCGCAGTCGTGGGCGTTCAGCCGTTCGGCGGCGAAGGGTTGTCCGGAACCGGGCCTAAAGCCGGTGGACCACTCTACCTGTACCGCCTGCTGGCAAACCGCCCGGAAAATGCGCTGGGCGTAACGCTGGCGCGTCAGGATGCAGAACGTCCGGTGGATACACAGCTGAAAGCGGTGCTGACTCAGCCACTGGAAGCGCTCATCAAGTGGGCCGATAAACGTCCTGAACTGCGCGCTGTTGCTCAGCAATATGGCGAGCTGGCGCAGGCAGGCACACAGCGTCTGCTGCCGGGGCCAACCGGCGAGCGCAACACCTGGACGCTCATGCCGCGCGAACGCGTGCTGTGCGTCGCGGATAACGAGCAGGATGCGCTGGTTCAACTGGCCGCCGCTGCCGCAACGGGTTGTGAAGTGCTGTGGCCGGAAGATGGCCTGCATCGTGACCTGGCGAAACAGCTGCCGAAGGCAGTTTCTGCCCGCATCCACTTTGCGAAGGCCGATGTCCTGCTGACCCAGCCGTTTGATGCGGTGATCTACCACGGCGATTCCGACCAGTTACGCGAGCTGTGCGAACAGGTTGCAGCCCGCAGCGGAGCGATTGTTTCGGTGCAGGGCTTTGCACGCGGCGAAACCAACCTGCTTCTGGAGCGTCTGTACGTTGAGCGCTCGCTCAGCGTCAACACCGCGGCGGCGGGAGGTAACGCGAGCCTGATGACAATAGGCTAACGCTGTGCTAATAAGGCTCCGGAGACGGAGCCTTTTTTTATGGGGAATGTATGAAACACTACCTGATCGCAGGTGCGGCATTGTTGCTGAGCGCAAACGCGCTGGCCGACGAGTGCGCGAACGCCAGCACCCAGCTGGAACTCAACACCTGTACGGCACAGCAATACCAGGCAGCAGATAAAAAGCTCAACCAGACCTACCAGGCGGCCATCAAACGCGCGGCAGCCCCACAACGGGATCTGTTGAAAAAAGCACAGCAGGCGTGGATCGCCCTGCGTGATGCGGACTGTACGTTTGTGGGTTCCGGAACCGAAGGCGGCAGCATTCAGCCAATGATTGTGAATCAGTGCCTGACGGAAAAAACCGTGGAGCGCGAAGCCTTTCTTGCCTCGCTGATGCAGTGCGAAGAGGGCGATTTAAGCTGCCCTCTCCCACCGGCAAATTAACGCACGCGGATCCCTTCAATAATCATCCGCTGCACGTTTTCCAGCGTGCTCTGGAAAAATGCCTCATCCTGTAATGTCTTACCGGTCACCGCTTCGACCTGGGCCGCAAAGTCAGCGTAATGCTGGGTGGAGGCCCAAATCATAAAGATCAGATGATGCGGGTCGACGGGAGCCAGTTTTCCGCTGGCCACCCATTCGGCGATAATTGCCGACTTATCATCGACCAGCTGTTTTAAATCTCCCGTCAGTTCGACCCGCAGTAGCGGTGCGCCCTGCAACATCTCCAGACAGAACAGTCGCGACGCCTGCGGGTAATCGCGTGATACCTCCAGCTTCAGGCGAATATACTCTTTGATTGCCACCAGCGGGGCGAACTCCTGGCGGAACGCCTTCAGCGGAGCCAGCCAGATATCGAGGATCTGCTGCATCACCGCAACATAAAGCGCCTCTTTGGACGGGTAGTAATAGAGCAGATTGGTTTTTGACACCCCGGCCTGCTCTGCCACCTGCTCCAGCCGCGTGCCGTGGATGCCAAACTGCGAAAACGTCTCCAGCGCCGCACTGAGGATCGCCTGTTTCTTGGCGCTCACCGCCTGCGAACGTTTACCTGGTGTTTTCACTGCACCTTGTGTCATCTGCGCTCTCCTTATTGGTTTGCCATAGCATAGCAAACGCCCTGCTTTCTCTCGATATTCTGTAGTGCGGGGTTGTGCAAAATCGAAGAAGGGAAGTGTGTTGTGGCGAGGGATGGGTTGTGTGTGGTGGACGGGAGAGAGTGTTGCTGGCCCTTGTTTATAGCTGACTCTATGGTCTTTTAGGCGGTCCGCTTTGTGCCAGGAGCGGAAATTGCCTGCTCGTTGTACTTCGTGTTTTCAGGATTGAATACATGAACATATCACCATGATAATCATGGCAACATTTGGTACTATTTCCTTACTTTAATAAGGGAAGAGGATTTTTAAATGGTCCTGGGACTAGCAATAGCGGTAGGTGTTCTTGCTGTTTTATTCGTGGTTATGATTTCGATGCATATTTTATTGAAGAAAAAGCATGCAATCGATCTTTTACGTTATAGCAAAATTGTTGATCTTGAAGAAGAAGCACGAAAAATGAAAAAGGCGATGGATGATGAAGAGAAGTCCAGCCGCAATGCTATTGATAAAGAAGTGAAAGACAAGCGTACTGAAATAGATAGTGAAGTGAATGAAAAACGCCAAGCGATAGATAAAGAGGTCAAAGATAAAGATGCAGATATACAGAGGCGTGAAAAAATAGCGAGAGAGCTCATTGCATCTCAGGAGCAAGAGCTAACCGACTTAAAAAAATCGTATAATGAAAAGCGCCAACTCTTGTTGGATCTCTCTGCAAAATTAGCAGAAGTTAGTGATTCTGTTGATATGATTGATTATGGTATATATAAACCGCGTTTCGACTATCATGATTCCAAAGCTTTCCAGGAAGCCATTAGTTACAATAAAGAAAGGCAGAAAAGTCTAATTCGACAAGACGCTGCTTGTGACTTTAATACTAGTTGGGAGGTAAATGGTAGTAAGTCGGAAGGTAAAAAAATGATCAAGCGTTATGTGAAATTGCTCGTCAGAGCATTCAATAGCGAGTGTGATGCTGCGATAGGCAAAATTAAGGCAAGCAATGTTGAGCAACTTAAAAAACGTATTGAAAGCGCTTTTGATGCACTCAATAAATTTGGACAATCAATGAATATAAGCATCACTTATGATTATCTGAATTTGCGGCTGGAAGAATTACTGCTTTGCCACGAAAAAGAACTTAAAATTCAGGATGAGAAAGATATCCTTAGAGAAGAACGTGAATTACAACGAGAGGAAGAGAAAGCACAACGTGAATACGAGAAAGCTATTCGCGATGAACAAAAGGCAGAGAAAGACTTCCAGAAGGCAATGGAAAGAGCAAGAAAAGAGCTTGAAAAGGCAAATGCTGAAGAAAAATCCCGTATTGAAGCCAAAATTGCTGATCTCGAACTTCAGGTAGAAGAAGCAAGGGCTTTGTCTGAGCGCGCAAAATCTCAGGCACAGTTAACTCGAAGCGGCCATGTCTATGTGATTTCTAATATTGGAGCGTTTGGAGATAATGTCTATAAAATTGGTTTAACTAGACGACTTGAACCTGAAGATCGTGTTAATGAACTGGGATCTGCATCAGTGCCTTTCAAATTTGATATCCACGCTTTGATTTACTCCGATGATGCTCCAGCACTTGAAACTAGCTTGCACAATGAATTTTCTGCGCACCGGATAAATATGGTAAATAATCGCAAGGAATTCTTTAAAATTAATCTATCAGATATTGAGAGCAAGGTTAAATCACTTGGTTTTGATGCGTCATTTACGGAGTATGCACTTGCTCCTGAATATCGTAGTACGCTCTCTATTTTGAATGCAAAAGACAAAGCAAAATCAATTGCAGATGCAGTAGAGCATAAAGTTGAAGAGTTGTTCCCCGAAATGGCTTAAAGAAGTTTTAATTTCATATTAAAGACTAGACAAACCCGCTTCGGCGAGTTTGTCTAGATAATTTAGTTTATGCCATTATAACATTGCCATAACAATTCAGATTAAATATGAATTTTTCAGGTTTCATCGATACAACGGCTGCATCACGCTCACGTAATTGCTTCTTTTGAATGTAAACATCCAGCTTAACCAAATCATTCGCTTATAAAGAATTTCCAGAGAACGGTTCAGGTATGATCTAAGGCTAATGTCCGCTCCTCGCTCACAGCGGACTTTATGGCCGTACTTTCTGTCCGCTACGTTCCTGCCTTGCTGAACGTTGGTCATGCGGGCATTCTCAGCGCTTCAACAATGATATTAAACGCAGCTGAGGATTTCAGCCGACTGGTGTAATACAGATAATATCCCGGGAAAGTGATAGTGAAGTCGTCCAGAACGGAGATCAGTCGGCCTGAGTCGATATCATCCTGCACTAATGCCTGCGGAACATAGGCCAGCCCGTAACCGTCAAGAGATGCCTGATGAACCTGATTGATGCCATTAACGATAACCTGCCCCTGAACGCGCAACTTTTGCTCTTGCCCATTAATTAAAAACGTCCACGGCAAATTCTGGCCATGAGTGGGTAACTGTAAATTGATACACGGCAGCGTCAGCAGTTGCGCGGGAGTTGTCGGGAAATCCTGTTCCTGCAGACACTGAGGCGAGGCTACGACCACCATACGGTGTTCCGCGCTAATCGGAATGGCCACCATATCCTGAGCTATCAGGCCACCTCGCCGTACGCCGGCATCAAAACGCTCTTTGGCGATATCAACCAGGCCATAATCCGTAATCAGTTCCAGGTGAATATCAGGGTAGTTCTTCAAAACCGGCGCCAGTTTCGGCCACAGAACCTGCTGGATAGCGTATTCATCGGCGGATATACGTACTTTGCCCGCGGGTTTATCCCGCAACTCAGCAAGCTGATCAAGACCGCTAGAAATTTCTTCGATAGCCGGGCCAATCAACTGTGCCAGACGCTCTCCCGCCTCCGTCAGAGTCAGGCTCCGCGTCGTGCGGTTGAGTAATTTTAGTTGCAGACGCGCTTCAAGGTTCCCGATAGTCTGACTTACCGCCGACTGGGATGTCCCTGATTTCACTGCCGCCCGCGTGAAACTTCCCTCCTGAATAACCGTCAGGAAAGTGATCAGGTCGTTAAGATTCTCTTTCATTGATTAATAAGCCACGCTAATAACTGACATCGAATTATCCCTACTAATCAAATGAACTGTCCAGTTCTATCATCATTTCACCGTCACAACACACGTCGACTCCGGGGGGAGAAAATGATGAAATCCATTCGCTTTACCAATGCCGAAATCACCATGGCGGGGAATCTGTTCCTGCCCGAGAATTTCAACGAATCCGCATGCTATCCAGCTATTGTGGTCGTTCATCCGAGCGGCGGCGTTAAAGAACAAACGTCGGGCCTGTATGCTGAAAAACTGGCGCGTCATGGCTACATTACCCTGGCGTTTGATGCCGCTTATCAGGGTGAAAGTAGCGGGGAGCCTCGTCAGCTTGAAAACCCATACCACCGGGTGGAAGATATCAGCGCGGCTATAGACTATCTGGTGGCTCAGCACTGCGTCGATGAGCAGCGAATCGGCGTCGTTGGCATCTGCGCCGGCGGCGGCTATGCCATTCACGCCACCATGATGGATCGCCGAATTAAAGCACTTGGCACCGTCAGCGCCGTTAACTATGGCGACATGTATCGCCAGGGATGGGAAGGCAATCAGCAGCCTGCATCATCCCTTGAACTTCTGCAAATGGCAGCGGAACAACGTACTGCGGAGGCAAAAGGCGCAGCCACTGGCTATCTGCCCACCACCCCAAACTCCATGGCGGAGGCGCCAAACAGAGATTTTGCAGAAGCTTATGAATACTATCGCACGCCACGGGCAATGCATCGCAATGCGCCGAGTCGGCTCACCACCCGCAGCCTTGCGCAACTGGTTACCTACGATGCCTTCAACCTCGCCGATATTTTTCTGACTCAGCCCATGCTGGTAATTGCGGGCAGCGAGGCGGGAACGCGCTGGATGACGGAAGAGATTTATCAGCGAGCCGCAAGCCAGAATAAAAACCTGCATATCGTTAATGGTGCTACCCATATCGCCATGTATGACCAGCCTGAATATGTGTCGGAAGCGACAGGCAAATTTGTCTCTTTCTTCGCAGAAAACCTGTAGACCTACGCCTTGCCCACCGGGCTACCACTGACCAGAGAACGACATCATGAAATATACCCTTATCACCGGCGCCAGTTCAGGCATCGGCAAAGCCCTTAGCTATCAGTTTGCTTCCCGCGGCTACAACCTGATTATCACCGCCCGACGCGAGGACGAATTGCAGAAACTTAAACAGGATATTGAAAGCCGGTATGCGGTGCAGGTCATCGCAAAACCGTGCGATCTGGCGCAGGAAGGCCAGGCAGAACACCTGTATCGCCAGTTGGCTGATTTCGAGCTTGTCATGCTTATCAATAATGCAGGGTTTGGCGATTTCTCCATGCCCTGGGATATCGATTTAGCGAAAGCGACCCGGATGCTGGATTTAAATGTTAAGGCCCTGACCATGCTCTCCCTTCTGTATACCCGGGATTATGCCGATCGGGAGGCGACGTTGATTAATGTGTCATCCGTCGGCGGTTATTCACTCTTTGATATCGCCGTTACCTACTGCGCGACTAAGTTCTTTGTCGCCGCATTTACCGAGGGGTTGGCGCAGAATCTGCGTGACCAGGGCAAAAAAATGCGGGCAAAAGTGATCGCGCCAGGTCCAACACAGAGTGAATTCGTTGCTCATTCTTCAGACCATGGTGGCATCAGTGGCGATGGATTGTTTGCCGAGGACTCATTTATTACCGCGGAAAAGCTGGCGGAATACACATGGCAACTGTTTGACAGCGACAGTACGGTAGGCATCGTCAATGCCGACCGCCAGTTGATGCTTAAGTCACCCGTTTATCCTTACATTAACGTCCCGCATTAATGCTCAGAACGTCGCCATTAACTTGAGGAACTCCTGCTATGTCTCATGAACAAGCCGTTTCATTCCGGCACAACAGCTGGCAAGTTGCCGCCACTCTCCGCTTACCTGAGGGATTTGATGCCAGCCAGAAATACCCGGCGATTGTTTGCGCCCATCCTATTAGCAGTTGTAAAGAACAGACATCCGGCGCAGTCTACGGCCAGAAACTGACTGAAGCGGGGTTTATTACTCTTGCTTTCGATGCATCTACCCAGGGTGAAAGCGGGGGTGAACCACGTTTTAGCGAAAACCCATCCACCCGCGTGGAAGACTTTCGCTGCGCGATAGACTATCTGGTGACTTTAGCCTACGTGGATGAAGATCGTATTGGGGTTTTAGGCGTGTGTGGTGGTGGTGGATATGCCGTCAGCGCCGCTACCATTGATCACCGTTTCAAAGCCGTTGCCACCGTGGTTGCCGCCAATTATGGGCGCATTATGCGTGAGGGGGATTCCAGTCCGGATGCCGCGCTCAGAACGATTGACGCGCTGGGTAAACAGCGCACTGCTGAAGCTCGGGGGGCCGCTGCTCTTGTTGTCGGTTATATTCCTGACAATGCAGAAGCACTGGCGAATGCGCACATCAACGATATCGACATCATTGAGGCAGTTGATTACTACACGACCCCGCGTGGGCAAAAGCCAGGCTCGCCTAACAAATTGCGACTTACCAGCACCGCACCGGCCTTAAACTGGGATGCTTTTGCCTTTACGGAAAAGCTACTGATACAGCCATTACATATTGTTATTGGCGATGTTCCTGGCGGTTTCGGTTCTTATCGCGACGGTTATGAACTTTATCAGCGTGCGCGCTCCGTTGAGAAGACACTGCAGGTTGTGAAAGGGGTATCTCACTATGATCTGTATGATCGTCCGGAAGCGACGGCACAAGCGCTGTCGGAGATTATTCCATTCTTTAATAAACATTTAGGCACATAAGTGGCATAACCTTTTATTTACGCGCATTCTTAGCCATTACCCGGCCGTGCAAGCCATGGCCGGGTGTTAAAAATTTGCCTCATTCTGCTGCCTGGATGCGAGAAAAAAGTCAGCGCTAATCTCTGAAATAATAATCCAGCTGTCGAACCATCCTGCAGAGCATAGTAAACGTCAGCTTCGTGCCAGAAGCAGACGTTGCTAACATCGCGGTGTATTAATCAACGGGGAGCAGGTCATGACCATGCCCTTCCACCGAAAGTACAGGCGCATTTTGCCCGTCAAACCGGAGCTAATGTGTCCCGGATTAACTCAAGCCATATGTCTATGGTTTCGCAACCTGAATACGTTGCTAATCTGATTGAATGGGCCTTCAAACAAAGTATTCCAGGGTGGATGATTCTACCGTCCGCCTCTTCTTAACAAGGGGTGGCATTATTCCCTTTTAGCATGTGGTTTATGATTCAGGGGTAATTCATCATACTGGAGCCACGGCGCGTACCAAGCTTCTATGGTATCCAGTTCAGACTGATTCTCTAGTCCCCACTGATACATTTGTTAGATCGGTTCCGCAAAGGTTTAACCGTCTGCCATTCGCTCATTTTGCGCAACACTGCATTTACTGAATGCCTGTTTTTAGCCAGGTTCGAACTCATTATAATGGCGGTATCCCATTATGAAGGAGGCAATATGCATTTCGAGAAAATTCAGTATTTTTTTGATCCACTTTGCGGCTGGTGCTACGCCAGCGCGCCAGCTCTGGGCTACCTTGCTCAGCATTACGCTGAAAAACTTGAGCTGATGCCCAGCGGTCTTTTCAGTGACGAAGGGGCCCGGGATATCACCGCACAATGGGCAGAATACGCCTGGTCAAACGATCAGCGCATCGCATCCCTCACCGGCCAGCCGTTCAGCGAGAACTATCATCAGCTTCTGCTGACCGGTACACGGTTTGATTCGACGTTTATGAACCGAGCTCTGACAATGGTACGTGACATCAACCCGGCGGTCGAGACAGGTCTCCTTCATACACTACAGCATGCCCGCTATGTCGAGGGGCGAGACACCTCGAGACCTGACGTGGTGGGTGATATCTTCGAGGCCTGGGCCGGGGAAAATAACCTCGTGTTTAAGCACGATCAGGTTATCCTGGCGCTTGATGCTGATAAAGAGCTGCGGCGCATGACGGACAAGAGGATCGCGGAAGTGAAGCACCTTATGAACCAGAAAGGTATCAGAGGGGTGCCTATGCTGCTGGCGACGGTTAATGGCAACGAGCACATGATTAGTGGACATGCTCTTTACGGTGGTGCAGAGAAAATACACGCTACACTATCAGCACTTGCCTAAATTAGTTTTCCAGCATGACGCGCAAGCGCCACGTCATAACCAGAGAGCGATTAAATTACCTTAAGGCAGTTTCTACGATCTAACACAGGATGGGACGTCAGCTTTGTGTTGTGAGTTCAACGGGTGTCTATAGTTAATCTATCGTCCCTTCGCTAATACACACACATCATGCTCTTTTCTTTCAGAACTTATTTTCACGGGCGCATGCGTTTACTGATTGCTATGTTGGCCGGAGTCATCTGCTTTTTAGCCCTTCCCCCTGAGTTGGGAGATCTGCAACGGTTGCTGATAGGCTGGAACGTGCTGGCGTGGCTATATCTGTTCTTTATGTGGTTTCGTATGTTACGTACTGATGTGCAGGATATTCCACATATTGCCAGAATGCAGGATGAGAGCGCGGGGCTGGTGCTGGGCATGGTGATTCTCGGCTGCCTGGTCAGTATCCTGGCGATCCTGATTGAGCTGACCTCACTAAAGCACCTCACCGGCACACCGCGCGTGCTGCATCTGCTGCTGACCGGCACCACGCTGGCGGTTTCCTGGGCCTTGTTACCCACCTCATTTGCCATGCATTACGCTCACCACCATTACCTGCACCGAAGTAAAGACGTCACACCGATGATCTTTCCGGAAAAACCGGAGGAACCGGGTTACTGGGATTTCCTTTATTTTTCCTTCACCATCGCTGTAGCGTCACAAACTGCCGATGTGGCGACCGGTACCACCGACATGCGGCAAATTACGTTGCTCCAGTCGGTGGTTTCTTTTGTTTTCAATCTGGCGATCCTTGGTCTGTCGGTGAACGTCGGAGCCGGACTACTGAACTGAACTTATCTCAATTTCCTGGTGAATGGTCAGCCATAACCTGATGATGACCAGATGTTGGTTATACATCACCGGCTGATTCCCCCTCACTCACACTCTCTTTGCTTTGAATGAACCGGAGTGCCAGATAGAGATCGGGTGCCAGAATCATGTCATCATCTTTCATTGTTGGCCGACTTTCTTTAAACCAGCGAGTTAATTCCGTTTTCCTGCCCGCAAGGATTAATGTGATCTGTCGACCTTTCAGGTCGCGCTTTAACTCATTAATGGTTGCCAGGACACTGATATCTGAATAGGTGAAGCAGGCAACGGCATCAATGACCACCCATTTAGGTTGTAATGCTGCACCATCAACTAAGTTCAATACCCGACGTTTAAAATAAGCCACATTAAAATAGGTCAACGGGGAGTTAAATCGATACATCAGCACGCCCGGGATCATTTTAATATCGGTTGTATTACCTAATGAGTGAATCATTCCATTTTCGTCAGTTCCCAGTAAGTGCTCAGAGGGGCGAAAGACTGTACGCAGGAACTGTAACAGGCCAAGCAACACCGCAAGCCCGATCCCCTGGATAACGCCGATAATTAAAACACAGCCAAACGTGAAGAAAGCCAGGCGAAATGCCTGTTTATTTCTTCGCCTCAGGTTCCATAGCCCACGTAAATCAATCAATGACCACGATGCATACATTAGAACAATACCTAATGCAGAAACGGGAATAAATTGTAATGGCTGAGTGAAAAATACTACCACGATACCAATGAGTAAGGCTGCGACCACGGAAACCAGCTGACTTTTCCCCCCAGTTGAATCATTAACCGCAGTCCGGGAATCGGCTCCACTGATAGCAAACCCCTGCGATAATCCAGACATGAGATTCGCAATACCCAGCGCTCTGAACTCAGCATCAGCATTAATTTCATAGCCATTTTTCGCGGCGAAACTGCGAGCGGTCAACATCAGACTGACAAAACTGACCAACGCCAGGTTCAGCGCCGGGATCACTAAATCACGCATCAGACCGGGCTGAAACGCCGTCCAGTTAACGACGGGTAAACCAGACTGGAAACCTTCCCCTCCAATAGTGGCAATCCCATAATTTTGTGCAGATGTCCCCCATACCAGCGCCGTTGTTATCACAATGGCAATCAAAGGTGCAGGCCAGTGGCTGCGATACGTTTTGATAGCCATTAAAATAGCTAACGTTAAAAGTGATATCCCTAAGGTTAATAAATGGCTGTCTGAAATTCGGCCTGGCAAGGCAATTATTTTCTCAATTACCTGCGCCTCATCAAGCTTAATCCCCAGAACCTTACCTAATTGCCCAACAATAATCGTTACGGCTACGCCATTAAGCAAACCAGTAAGAATGGGATGAGAAAGCAGATCGGCAAGCGCGCCCAGGCGAAATTTACTGGCAAGCAGGCACCACCCGCCCATCATTAATGTCATGATGATCGTCAGTTGCCAGTGCAGTTCGGGATTTCCGGCAGACAGCGGAACCACGACGGCCGCAATCACCGCGCAGGTTGTTGCATCAGGGCCAACAATAAGCTGACGTGAAGAACCAAACAGTGCATACGCTATCATCGGTAAAACGCAGGAATACAGCCCCACGATTGCCCCAACACCCGCCAGCTCGGCATAAGCAATAGCAACGGGTAACGCGACAGCCGCAACGGATAACCCGGCTTTAACATCATGTTTTAGCCAGCTTTTATCGTAGGCTAATAAATTTTGTAACCCTGGCATGTAGTTTAAAAACAGTTTTCCGAACACGTTATTCTCCGGATAGCGATATTACCCACGTAATGTTGGCACATTTCTGGTTGAGGTTCTGGTTTTCAAATGCTCCGGACTGAGGCCACCAACTCTCAGTTTCTGATAAAACACACTTCGACCAGAAAGTGGTCCTGAGGTGATGGTTGACTTCCCGAACCGCACGTTTAGCTAAACCGGAACAGGGTGTTTGATCGCAAATGCCGCAGATTGCTTCAAAAAAATTACCCTATTTGTTATATTGTTGTTTATTGCTTATTCACCTCTGCGGTGCCAAAAAGAACAAGATCCACCGCAACCCAGGACAGAAAAATGTTAGATTACCGCTTCCCGACAGCTTTGCAGATGGTTCTCAGCGTAGCGATGGCGGAGCAATTGGGTGAACGTTCGACGAGTGCAATTCTGGCCTACGGCCTGGAGGCGAATCCGAGCTTCATCCGCAAATTGATGGTTCCGCTGACGCGTGACGGCATTATCGTCTCAACGCTTGGCCGTAACGGCTCAATTCATCTTGGTCGCCCGCCGGAAGAGATCACCCTGCGCGACATCTACCTTTCGGTCATCGAAGATAAAAAGCTGTGGGCGTCGCGCCCTGATGTACCGGCCCGCTGCGTGGTCAGCGCTAACGCCTGCTGGTACTTTAAATCGATATCCGAAGAAGCGGAGCAGGCTTCATTAGCGGTATTAGCCCGCCATACCGTGGCTAGTGCCCTGGAAGCGGTCAAAAACGCCGATAGCAGCGGATGCGATCCGCTCCCCGATCTTATTGCCCAGTATCAAAAAACGTCGTAACGCTTTACCTGGTGCAAAAAAAAGCCGCCTTCACAGTGAAAGCGGCTTTTTATTATCTGCAACGCCCCTACGCGGGCAGCACTTCCCTTTCCACTTTGCCGCGCGTAACGAATTTACGCAGCGTCACGTAAAACACCGGCGTCAGGAACAGACCAAACAGCGTCACCCCCAGCATACCGGAGAACACGGTGATCCCGGTGACGCCGCGCACTTCAGCGCCTGCGCCGTGGCCGAGGATCAGCGGAATGGTCCCGGCAATAAAGGCGATGGAGGTCATCACAATCGGGCGTAAACGCAGGCGGCACGCTTCCAGCGCAGCCTCCATGATCCCTTTGCCCTGAATTTCCAGCTCGCGGGCAAACTCCACGATAAGGATCGCGTTTTTACAGGCCAGCCCCATCAGTACCACCAGCCCCACCTGCACGAACACGTTGTTATCGCCACCGGTCAGCCAGACGCCAAACAGCGCGGAGAGCATAGTCATCGGCACGATGAGGATCACCGCCAGCGGAAGCGTCCAGCTTTCATACAGCGCCGCCAGCACCAGGAACGCCAGCAGCACCGCGACCGGGAAGACGATCAGCGCCGTATTGCCCTGCGTGGCCTGCTGGAAGCTCAGGTCCGTCCATTCAATATTCATCCCGTTTGGCAGGATCTGCTTAGACATCGCATCCAGCTGCGTCATCGCCTGCGAGGACGAGAGCACGCGCGGGTCGGCATCGCCAATCAAATCCGCCGCCGGGTACCCATTGTAGCGGATCACCGGATCCGGCCCGTAGGTGGTCGTGATTTTCACCATACTGCCAATTGGCACCATTTCGCCCTGGTTATTACGGGTGCGTAAATTCGCAATATCTTCCACGCTGTCGCGGAACTGCCCGTCTGCCTGCGCCATCACGCGCCAGGTACGCCCGAACTGGTTGAAGTCATTCACGTACGACGAGCCAAGATAGGTTTGCAGCGTACCGAAAAGATCGGTCAGCGACACGCCCTGCGCTTTCGCCTTATCACGGTCGACCTGCACGTCCAGCTGAGGAACGTTCGCCTGATAGGTTGAGATCGGGAAATGCATTCCCGGCGTCTGCATAATCGCACCGGACATGGTGTTCACCGCATTTTGCAGCGCGCCATAGCCCAGACCGCCGCGATCCTGGATGTAGAGAGAGTAGCCCGACCCCTGACCCAGCCCTAAAATCGGCGGCGGCAGAATGGAGAAGCCAAAGCCCTGCTGGATTTGCGCGATTTTCGCGTTGATCTCAGCGTTAATTTCCGCCGCAGAATGTTTACGCTGATCGAACGGTTTCAGGCCAAAGAAGACCGTCCCGGTATTCGGCGTGTTGGTGAACTGCAGCGCATTCAGCCCTGGAAACGCGACCGCATAGTCCACGCCTTCGGTATTCATCCCGATTTCGCTCATTTTACGGATCACCGCATCCGTACGCGCCAGCGACGAACCCTCCGGCATTTTCACGCCGCCAATCAGGTACAGCTTATCCTGCGTCGGAATAAACCCGCCGGGTACCACTTTAAACATCACGCCCGCCGCGCAGAGCAGCAGCAGATAAACCACAAACACCGCGCCGCGTCGTCCCAGCGTTTTACCCACCAGCCCCTGATAGCCGTTCGAGCTGCGGTGGAAAAAGCGGTTAAACGGACGGAAAATCCAGCCAAACAGACGGTCGATAAGCCGGGTCGGGAAATCTTTCGGCGCGCCGTGCGGTTTTAACAGCAGTGCCGCCAGCGCCGGAGAGAGCGTCAGCGAGTTAATCGCGGAGATGACCGTTGAAATCGCAATCGTCACCGCAAACTGCTTGTAGAACTGACCGGTCACGCCAGAGAGGAACGCCATCGGCACAAACACCGCGCACAGTACCAGCGCAATTGCGATAATCGGCCCGGACACTTCCCGCATCGCCTGATGCGCCGCCGCAAGCGGAGCAAGCCCCTCTTCAATATTTCGCTCGACGTTTTCCACCACCACGATGGCGTCGTCCACCACAATACCGATGGCGAGAACCAGCCCGAACAAGCTCAGGGTATTCAGCGAGAAGCCGAGCAGGTAAAGAATGCTGAAGGTACCCACCACCGAGACCGGCACCGCGATCAGCGGAATGATCGACGCGCGCCAGGTTTGCAGGAACAGAATAACCACCAGCACGACCAGCACGACCGCTTCCAGCAGCGTTTGCACGACCGCACGGATGGAGTCGCGCACAAAGACCGTCGGATCGTAAGGTGCCGCCCACTTCATGTCCGCCGGGAATCGCGTGGACAGTTCATCCATTTTCGCGCGCACCGCGTTAGACAAATCGATGGCGTTCGCCCCCGGAGACTGGAAGATACCAATCCCGACCGCGTCTTTATTGTTCAGCTGGGAGCGCAGCGCATAGCTGCCGGACCCCATTTCGATACGCGCCACATCGCGCAGGCGGACGACCGTCCCGTCCTGCGACGTTTTCAGGACAATGTTGCCAAACTCTTCTTCGGTATGCAGACGGCCCTGGGCGTTAATGGAGATCAGAAAATCGCTCTCTTTCGGCAGTGGCTCTGCGCCAAGCTGCCCGGCGGAAACCTGTACGTTCTGCTCCTGCATCGCCGTGACCACATCCGAAGCGGTCAACCCGCGTGCCGCCACCTTGTTGGGATCCAGCCAGATGCGCATCGCGTATTCGCCGGAGCCGAAAATCTGAATCTGGCCGACGCCAGGCAGACGCGCCAGCTCGTCCTTCACTTTCAGCGTGGCGTAGTTGCGCATATACAGGGAGTCGTACTTACCGTTGGGCGAAAACAGATGCACCACCAGCGTGAGCGTCGGCGACTGTTTCTGGGTGGTAATGCCCAAACGCCGCACGTCTTCCGGCAGGCGCGCTTCGGCCTGCGCGACCCGGTTTTGCACCTGAACCTGCGCCTGATCCGGATCGGTGCCAGGACGGAAGGTGACGGTGGTCACCAGCACACCATCGGAACCCGCGACGGATTTCATGTACATCATGTTCTCAACGCCGTTGATCGCCTCTTCCAGCGGCGTCGCCACGGTCTCGGCAATCACTTTCGGGTTGGCACCCGGGTACTCCGCGCGTACCTGCACACTTGGCGGCACGACGTCAGGATATTCGCTTACCGGCAACAGCGGGATGGCGATTAATCCTGTGATAAAAATCAGAATCGACAGTACGGCGGCAAAAATCGGCCTGTCGATGAAAAAACGGGAAAAGTCCATGGGTTGGATTCTCGGGTAAGGGATCAGTTGAGGGCGGCGCTGGCGGTCATGGCAACGGTTTTCGCGTTAACCGGCATACCCGGCATAAACACTTTTTGTAAACCCTCGACGATGACTTTATCGCCAGGGTTCAGCCCCTGCTGCACGATGCGTAAACCGTCGGCCTGACGCCCCGGCGTGATGTCGCGGCGCTGCGCTTTCCCCTCTTTATCCACGATATAAACGTATTTACGATCCTGATCGGTCAGCACCGCTTTGTCGTCGATAAGCGTGGCTTTGAATTCCGCGCTGCCCGGCAGACGTACACGGGCAAAAAGTCCCGGCGTGAACTGCCGCTGCGCGTTATCCAGCAGCGCACGCATGCGGATCGTGCCAGTACCTGGCGTGAGCTGATTATCAAGAAAATCCACTTTGCCCTGGTGGGGATAACCCTCCTCGCCCGTCAGGCCAATCTCAACCGGAAGCGCCGTGTGATTGCTGGACGCCCCCTGCCCGCTGCGGGCCAGATTTTGATAGTGAAGGTAGGTCGACTCATCCACGTCAAAGTAAACGTAAACCGTTTTCTGCGAGACCAGCGTAGTGAGCACGCTGGCGGTGTCGCCCGCAGTGACCAGATTGCCGCTGGTGATCAGCGCCCGGCTGGCGCGGCCATCGATAGGCGCGGTGACTTTGGTGAAATCCAGGTTGAGCTGCGCGGCATCAACCGCCGCCTGTGCGGCGCGAATATCCGCCTGCGCCTGCGTGGCGGCCGAACGACGCTGCTCCCACTCTTCACGGGAGACAACGTTGGTATTGACCAGCTTATCAGTACGGTTAGCCTCACTTTGCGCAAGGCTGGCCTGCGTTTTGGCTCTTGCCAGGTTCGCCTGCGCCTGTTCCAGCGCCGCGCGATAGGTTCGGTCATCAATCGTGAACAGCACCTCCCCCTTCTTCACTTCCTGACCGTCAATGTAATTCACCTGATTAATGTAGCCGGAAACGCGTGGACGTAGCTGAACGCTCTCCACCGCTTCAATCCGGCCGTTAAAGCTATCCCACTGGCTAATGGATTTCACCACCACGTCAGCGGCACTGACGGCGGGCGCAGGTGGCGCGGCATTTTGCGCGACGCTGTTATCGCATCCGACGAGCAGCACGGAGAGCAACATGACCCCCAGCGCGCTCAGATGAAAATTACCCCAGGTTTTTTGCAGGCTCATTATTTTTATTCCGGTATTGGTAGCCGCCGGGCAAGACGCTGCGGGAGACGCAGCGCCACTTCCTTTGTCCGGTAGCTGGCTTAAGGCCATTTGTGTCGTTCATCGCCACAAAACTGTAACAGTTGCGAATACACTATCCCGGCGATTGTAGGAAGGCGCTTAACTAAGTGCAAGAATAATTGTTGCACTTTATGTGCTATTTGAGCCGATGTGAAAAGACCCGTTTCGGACAGGGATTTAAATGCAACAATAAAACTTGCAATTAATACAAAAACACGCCACCTTTTAATGCAACAAACAAAGATACTTTTACAATGCTACGTGGGAGTAATCAGATGAACACTGGCGCATTTATGCATGATTTACTCGACTGGATCGACAACAACCTGGATAGCCGTCTGGACATTGAGTCCGTCGCCAGGCGCTCCGGCTATTCGAAATGGCATCTCCAGCGCCTGTTTAAAGAACATACGGGCTATCCCCTCGCCGGGTATATCCGCGCGCAAAAGCTGCAAAAATCGGTTGAGCGCTTAACCCGCAGTGATGAACCCATTCTGAACGTGGCGATCGCGCTGGGTTTTGACTCCCAGCAGTCCTTCAACCGCAGCTTTAAGCGTCAGTATGGTCAGGCTCCCGGGGCATGGCGACGGAATATGGGCGGCCCGGAAACACAACAGCTACGCCAGCAATCCAGATAGGGCGAATAATTACCCGCCATCGACAGAAATGCCCTTTCGTATGCTGGCAATAAAATTGTCACGGATGACATCCTCCTTGCTTGCGTCCCAGGCGATGCCCACCTTCCAGCGTATTGACTCCCCGGTTAACGGAATCATCACCAGTTCCGGCGGCGCGATATGCGTAACGCTGGTGGGCAGAATGGCCACACCGATACCCGCAATCACCATCGCGACGATAGTTTGTATATCGTCAGTCAGTTGAGTCGATGAGATGAAAAGACCGTTGTCATGCAAAAAGCGGTCAATCTGCGCATTTAAACCCTGCCCTCGCTCATCATAAAGCCGCAACAGAGGGCGTTTCGTTAGCCACTCAGCAGCAGACATTGTCGGCGACGTTGCGGGCGCAACCAGAACCAGCCGGTCGGTAAATAACGGCAGGTATTCAAGCGCCACGGGGGGAGGAACCCTGACAAATCCCACCTGTAGCTCATCATTTTGCAATAGCTCGTACTGCTGGAAGGAAGGGAGATCCGTCAATGACATCTCGACTCCCGGGTAGTCCCGACGAAAATCAGCGATACAGCGTGGTGCCAGATAAAAACTTGAGAGACCGAACCCAACGGCGATATGCCCCTCCACGCCTTTTGATACCCGCTCAGCATGCTGCATAAATAACTGGGTTTGCCTGACCACTTTTTCAGCCTCTGGCAGCAAACGCCTGCCGCCGGCCGTCAGTATTGCGCCGTGACGACCTCGTGAAAAAAGGGACATATTCACCTGAGATTCGAGGAGATTAATCTGTTTGGTCAATGCCGGTTGCGAGATAAACAGCGCCCGCGCCGCATCGGCATAATTTCCTTTTTCAGCCAGTATCAAAAAGGCTTTGAGCAAACGGATGTTCAATTTTTCATTCCAGATGGTTATCGAAATAAGAAATGAATTGATTATACAGTTATTGGTAATCGTTATGTAATTCAGTTTCGATGACAACTGGAGACACATCATGAACGAACCTCAATCCTTAAAAGCGGCAACCGTACAGTTTCAGCACCAGGCCAATAACAAAAAATACAATCTGCTGATAATGGAGAAATTTATTGAACAGGCGGCGCATGAGCAGGTGAAAATTCTCACGTTCCCTGAAATGTGTATCACCGGCTACTGGCATGTACCTAAGCTCACGGCAGCGGAGGTGTCTGCTCTGGCAGAGCCGCTTGTTGAGAGCCCTTCCCTGACGTTAATTCGCTCTCTGGCGATAAAACATCAGATGCTTATTGGTGCTGGTCTTATTGAAAGAGCCGACGATGGCCGCCTTTACAATGCGTATGTGGCCTGTATGCCGGACGGCTCAATGCATACGCATCGTAAACTCCATGCTTTTGAACATCCGGCCATCAGCAGCGGGGACAGCTTTACCGTTTTTGATACGCCCTGGGGAGTGAAAGTCGGTATCCTGATTTGCTGGGACAATAATCTGGTCGAAAATGTGCGTGCGACGGCATTGCTGGGCGCAGATATTCTTCTCGCGCCGCATCAAACAGGTGGTACCGATTCCCGCAGCCCTCACGCGATGAAGCCTATTCCGCTGGCGCTCTGGGAGGAGCGGGAAACGCGCAAGGAAGAAATTACGGCTGCCTTCAAAGGGGCAAGCGGTCGGGAATGGCTAATGCGCTGGCTGCCTGCCCGTGCGCATGACAACGGCTTATTTATCCTCTTCAGCAACGGTGTGGGTGCAGATGATGACGAAGTGCGCACAGGTAATGCAATGATCCTCGATCCTTATGGACGGATCATTGATGAAACCTGGGCGGCTGAAGATACTATGGTGAGCGCTGAACTGGATTTAAGCCTGCTTGCAATGAGCACCGGACGCCGCTGGATCCATGGTCGCCGTCCTGATTTATACCAGATACTGACACAGCCGCAGGGCTATGAGCGTGATGCGATCAGCGCTCGGTTTTCGAATGAGCCCCCTGCTCGCCAGGCGTGAATGCACTTTTTAGCTGCAACATAAACCCGGAACCGTTATACTGTATATAATTACAGTATGAGGTACGCATAATGGCTGTTGAAACAAAATTTGTTGTTGTAAGAAAAGGTGAAGAGAAAATGACATTTGCCAGTAAGAAAGAGGCTGACGCTTACGACAAACTGCTCGATATGGCAGACGCGTTCACCGACTGGCTGTTGCAAAGCGGAATGCAGATGGATGAAACGCAGGCTGAAAATCTTGGTCTGTATCTCGCCGAACAGAAAGAGACCGTGCAGCATATTCTGCGAACCAGCAAGCTTCCCGATCTCCATGCCCCAGCTGCAACGGATAATACAGAATCCGATGCGGCTGACACGAAAAAAATCAGACCAGTGAAAGCGGCCTGATTGTCAGAAAAATCATCACCGATCCTGGTGCCGTAAGCAGTTATCTGCTTACGGCTTTTTTGCTGTCTGTAGGGATCTACTGACCTGCTCCCCGTTGAGTAACACACAGTTATGTTTGAAATGTGCCCTCGGTGTTTGTACTTCCGCTGTTCGCTCGCAGCAGACCTGATAACCTTGCTTTCTGTCCGCTCCGTGCCAGAAGCGGACTTTGTTAAAAGTGAAAAGCATCGAGATTAGTTAGTAAATTTTCATAGAAGCCGTAGGATTAGAAAAAATTCGATGATATTGTTAAGCTTATCTAAAAATGCACAGTCAAATTTTCAGTCAATGAACAAGCTGAAAAAATGCCCACCTTATTAATTCAAAAGGATGATTGATTATGATTGACCCGCTTATTAGAAATCTACAGGCTGACATTGCATTGCTTCAGCTTTACATCGCCCAACGCCAAAAGACTGGTTTTCACGATATGGAAAGAATGGTGGAAGCGTTGACCATCTTTATGTTTCGTGCACTGCAAATGGGTGAGTTGAAAAACCTTAATCAGATTAAAGCTAACTTTCCAGCCATTGATTTAGCTGACAATCAAAAAATGATAGCGGTTCAAGTTACTACTAATGCAAGCCCGGCAAAAATAAATAAAACCATTGAAGCTTTTGAAAAGAAGAATGAATCAGGCGTGAGCCTCAAAGATAAATACTCTGTATTATATATTTTCGGTTTTTGTAAAACCTCAAAACACTCTGTTCCAAGTTATTGTAAATTAATTGACACCAACTATCTTATAGGCGAACTGTGCGATAAAGCAGATGAAGACATGATCCAGGATATTCTTGATGCCATTAGACGCCATCGGGATTACACTTCATTACACCCTTGGGATGATAAGGATTCACTTGAAATAATCCTTGACGTCATTAATCGCAACGCAATTAAGCATAGAATGATTTGCGAAGGCAGCCTCTCTGATATGGTTATAGGCTTCAAGGAAATAAATGAAGTAATTGGAAAGGGAACAATCCAACGTAAGCAACGTTCCAAATCTATAGCTGATTTCAAAGATCAAAGCATGGTTGTATTCCTGAGAGGTGTAACGGATGATCTATCTCATATTCAAGCTATAATAAATAAATCAAGAGTGTGTAATGACGATTTTGTCTGCATTAGCCATGAAGACATGGCTAGAATTGATCAGTTAAAAATTAAAATAGCCAATGATTCGTCAAAAATTGCAAAGCTATACCATATAAAAATGGAAATAAATGTAATCAATCTCTAAGTAATTGCTTGTCGACAATATATAAAAATAACCTTGCTTCATTGTGCAGGGTTTATATTGACATCTCTTTATTGTTTAGCGACTTCTGCTCCTCGCTCACTGCGGACCTACACCTCAAACCAGCCCTCAACAACCACTCTAGTCAGGCACTTACATTACCAGCAGGCATAGCTCTTTTTTACCAATGAAAACCATCATTAA
>BMHB3_Entero_scaffsDRAFT_100002_pt7 | contig 101035 bp, 96 predicted proteins | sample Biomet3_FD_10540 | JGI IMG/M metagenome (IMG submission 10540) | reverse complement strand
CGAGGACGTTAAGAATCCATGTCACTTTGAGTGCCCACACAGATTGTCTGATAAATTGTTAAAGAGCAGTGCCGCTTCGTTTTCGCTGCGGCGCGGGGTGTGCATATTACGCTTTCCCGCTACAGAGTCAAGCATTTTATTTTGCTTTTCTCTGCTGGTGTTCATCTCTGAACCCCGCTAACCCGGCGGCCTGTAAGCCGTTGTTCCGTGTCAGTGGAGGCGCATTATAGGGAGTTATTCTGAAGCTGCAAGGATAAAGTGAAAATTATTTACCGACCGCTCACTTTCCAGGCAAATCACTTCCCAGACCTCAATTCTGGCCTGGTTTTTAAACAAAAACGAGCCGCAAGCGGCCCGTTTTTAGTGTTTTGTGACTTACTGCACTGCCACAATGCGATCGTCGTTGGCTTCCAGACGGATGACTTTGCCCGGAATCAGCTCCCCGGAGAGGATTTGCTGAGCCAGCGGGTTTTCAATCTGCTGCTGAATAGCGCGTTTCAATGGACGCGCCCCATAAACCGGATCGTAGCCATTTTCACTCAGCAGCTTCAGCGCATCATCAGAGATATGGATTTCATATCCACGCTCTTCCAGACGTTTGTACAGACGCTGCAGTTGGATCTGTGCAATCGACGCAATATGTTTCTCACCCAGAGGATGGAACACCACCACTTCATCAATACGGTTGATGAACTCAGGACGGAAACTATGGCTGACCACACCAAGAACCAGATCTTTCATATGGCTGTAGTCCAGTTCACCGAAACGTTCCTGAATCAAATCAGAACCCAGGTTCGAGGTCATAATCACCACCGTATTACGGAAATCGACCGTTCTCCCTTGCCCGTCCGTCAGACGACCATCATCCAGCACCTGCAGCAGGATGTTAAATACATCCGGATGTGCTTTTTCCACTTCATCCAGCAGGATAACGGAGTAAGGACGACGGCGAACCGCCTCTGTCAGATAACCACCTTCTTCATAACCGACATATCCCGGAGGTGCACCGACCAAACGCGATACGGAGTGTTTCTCCATAAACTCGGACATATCGATACGCACCATCGCGTCGTCGCTGTCGAACATAAAGTTAGCCAACGCTTTGCACAGCTCGGTTTTACCGACACCGGTCGGCCCCAGGAACAGGAACGAACCAATTGGGCGATTCGGATCGGACAGGCCCGCACGACTACGACGAATGGCGTTGGAAACCGCTTCGACCGCCTCGTTCTGACCAATGACGCGATTATGCAGATCCTGCTCCATACGCAGCAGTTTTTCACGTTCGCCCTCCAGCATGCGAGCGACCGGAATACCTGTCCAGCGCGCCAGCACCTCGGCAATCTCCGCATCCGTCACTTTATTACGTAACAGACGCATTGTTTTGCCTTCGGACTGTGTCGCGAGCTCAAGCTGTTTTTCCAGCTCAGGAATTTTGCCGTACTGAAGCTCAGACATCCGCGCCAGATCGCCGACGCGACGCGCCTGTTCAATAGCTATTTTTGCCTGCTCCAGCTCCGCTTTGATCGTCTGAGTGCCAGAGAGTGACGCTTTCTCCGCTTTCCACTCTTCTTCTAACTCAGAATACTGACGCTCTTTATCGTCCAGCTCTTCATTGAGCATATCCAGGCGTTTCTTACTGGCTTCATCAGACTCTTTCTTCAGCGCCTGCTGTTCCAGCTTGAGCTGAATGATGCGACGGTCGAGCCTGTCCAGTTCTTCCGGTTTAGAGTCAATCTGCATACGAATGCTTGATGCAGCTTCATCAATCAGGTCGATGGCTTTATCCGGCAACTGACGATCGGCAATATAGCGGTGTGAAAGCGTGGCTGCCGCGACAATCGCCGGGTCGGTGATCTGCACATGATGGTGCAGCTCATAACGTTCTTTCAGACCACGCAGAATTGCGATGGTATCTTCAACACTTGGCTCTGCGACAAACACTTTCTGGAAACGACGTTCCAGCGCGGCATCTTTTTCAATGTACTGACGGTACTCATCCAGCGTCGTCGCCCCCACGCAGTGAAGCTCACCACGCGCCAGAGCAGGTTTCAGCATATTCCCGGCATCCATTGCGCCGTCCGCTTTACCCGCACCAACCATCGTATGCAGTTCGTCGATAAACAGAATGACGTTGCCTTCCTGTTTCGCCAGATCGTTAAGTACACCTTTCAGACGCTCTTCAAACTCACCGCGGTATTTCGCCCCGGCCACCAGCGCGCCCATATCCAGCGCCAGTACGCGACGACCTTTCAGCCCTTCCGGCACTTCACCGTTCACAATACGCTGCGCCAGCCCTTCAACAATGGCCGTTTTACCGACGCCAGGCTCACCAATCAGCACAGGGTTGTTTTTGGTACGGCGCTGCAGTACCTGGATAGTACGGCGAATTTCTTCATCACGGCCGATCACCGGGTCAAGTTTGCCCTGCTCAGCACGTTCAGTCAGATCGACCGTAAATTTTTTCAAAGCCTGACGTTGGTCTTCGGCTCCCTGATCGTTCACGCTTTCACCTCCGCGCATTTTCTCAATCGCCTGAGTCACATTGGCAGTGGTTGCGCCGGCAGTTTTCAGCAGGTCGGTCAAGGTACCGCGTGATTCGAGCGCCGCCAGAACAAACAGCTCTGACGAAATAAAGTTGTCTCCACCTTTTTGCGCCAGCTTGTCGCAAAGGTTCAGCACGCGCACCAGATCCTGAGACGGCTGTACGTCGCCACCGGTGCCTTCCACCTGCGGTAAACGGCTCAGCGCTTGATCGATGGCTGTGCGCAACTGGCCAGCATTAATGCCAGCAGTGGTTAATAACGGACGAACCGATCCCCCTTCCTGATTCAGCAAGGCGCTCATTAAATGAAGAGGTTCGATAAACTGATTGTCGTGCCCAAGTGCGAGGGACTGGGCATCGGCGAGAGCAAGCTGGAATTTATTAGTAAGACGATCCAGACGCATAACTCCTCCCATAACTGGTCAAATTTGCTACTGGAGATTAAATGAGGTCATCCCTCAATTATTCAAGGTTAATGACCTGAATTATGTGAAAAGAAAACGGCACGTGCCGGATCGTCTTGATTCTTTAGGTTATATCAGCCAAATAAAACTTGCCATACGACCCGTCGTCTTGTCACGACGATAAGAGAAAAAATCACCCGTTTCGGTGAGAGTACAGCGATCGCCGCCGAAGATTTGCGTCACCCCGACATTATTCAGACGCTGGCGAGCAAGTTGGTAAATGTCGGCCAGATACTTTTCACCTGTTGCCATGAAAGCATTCACCGCCTGCGGATCTTTCGCCATAAAGGCTTCACGTACCTCTGGCCCTACCTCAAACGCCTTAGGGCCAATAGCCGGGCCAAGCCAGGCAATGATATTGGCCGGGTCATCGTTGAAACAGCCGACAGTCTCTTCCAGCACACCGTCGCACAGTCCACGCCAGCCCGCATGTGCGGCAGCGACCTCTGTCCCTGCCTGGTTGCAGAACAGTACCGGCAGACAATCGGCGGTCATCACGGCACAAACCGTTCCCGGAGTATTGCTGTAAGAGGCATCGGCACGTTTAGACGCGTAAGGTTCACCTGTAAGCATGAGCACATCTTTACCGTGCACCTGTTCAAGCCAGACCGGTTTCGACGGTAAGTTCCCCGCAGCAAACATGCGCTTGCGGTTCTCTTCAACATGTTCAAGGTTGTCACCACAATGCGCGCCGAGGTTCAAAGACTCCCACGCGCCCTGACTCACCCCGCCGATACGGGTCGAACTGCAGGCAGCCACGCCTTCAGGTAGTGGCCACTCCGGGACAATCAGTTTGGTCATAACCAGTCCACTTGATCCTTATGCTCTTCAAAGTCAGCGCGCATCGCGTCAATCAACTCCACCATATCTTGTGGGATTGGCGCGTGCCATTCCATCTGAATACCGGTGACAGGATGGTAAAGACGCAGCATGGTTGCGTGCAGCGCCTGACGATCGAATTTGCGCAATACGCTGATGAACTCATCCGATGCGCCTTTTGGCGGGCGTGGACGGCCACCATACACCTGATCCCCCACCAGCGGATGGGTGATGTGTGCCATATGGACACGGATCTGGTGAGTACGCCCGGTTTCCAGACGCAGACGCAGGCGCGTATGGATGCGGAAGTGCTCCATGATGCGATAGTGCGTTACCGCCGGTTTACCCATTGGGTGTACGGACATATGAGTACGTTTGGTTGGGTGACGGCTGATCGGCTCTTCTACCGTCCCGCCTGAAGTCATATGACCAATCGCTACCGCTTCATATTCACGCGTGATTTCACGCAGCTGCAGTGATTCAACAAGGCGAGTCTGAGCAGGAATCGTCTTCGCCACCACCATCAAACCGGTCGTGTCTTTATCCAGACGGTGAACGATACCGGCGCGCGGCACGTCAGCAATCGGCGGATAATAATGGAGGAGTGCGTTAAGCACCGTACCATCAGGGTTACCTGCGCCCGGGTGAACAACCAGATCGCGCGGCTTGTTGATGACCAGGATGTCATCATCTTCATAAACGATATCCAGCGGGATATCCTGTGGCTCGAAGCGGACGTCCTCTTCGATTTCAGCATTGATGGCGACAACTTCCCCACCTAACACTTTCTCTTTTGGTTTGTCCCAGATCTTGCCGTTAATCAGCACGCGCTGGTCAAGGATCCATTCTTTTATGCGTGAACGCGAATAATCAGGGAACAATTCGGCCAAAGCCTGATCTAAGCGTTGACCGAGCTGATTTTCGGAGACTGTTGCGGTGAGTTCTACTCGTTGTGCCATAAACTGCTTCTTTGTTTAACGTTGGGTTTTACGGCTTTGCCGTTTAATATAGTGTGCTATTGTAGCTGGTCTTAATCGGGAGCAGGAACAGAGATTCTCCCGGACAAACATTTGAGGAAAGTCAAAACGTCATGACGCGCATGAAATATCTGGTGGCAGCGGCCACGTTGAGCCTGGCTTTGGTGGGCTGCTCCGGTTCAAATGAACAGGTCCCTGACAATCCGCCGAATGAAATCTATGCGACTGCACAACAAAAACTGCAGGACGGTAACTGGAAACAGGCGATAACGCAACTGGAAGCGCTGGATAATCGCTATCCATTTGGTCCATATTCGCAGCAGGTACAGTTAGATCTCATCTACGCCTACTATAAAAATGCCGATCTGCCGTTGGCTCAGGCCACTATCGATCGCTTCGTGCGTCTGAACCCGACTCATCCTAACATCGATTACGTGATGTACATGCGCGGTCTGACTAACATGGCGCTGGATGACAGTGCTCTGCAGGGCTTCTTCGGTGTGGATCGTTCCGACCGTGACCCGCAGCACGCGCGTGATGCATTCAACGACTTCTCCAAACTGGTGCGCGGCTATCCGAACAGCCAGTACGTGACCGACGCGTCCAAACGTCTGGTATTCCTGAAAGATCGCCTGGCGAAATACGAATACTCCGTTGCTGAATACTACACTCGCCGTGGCGCATGGGTTGCTGTCGTTAACCGTGTCGAAGGTATGCTGCGCGATTACCCGGATACACAAGCAACACGCGATGGCCTGAAGCTGATGGAAAATGCTTACCGTCAGATGCAGATGACCGCGCAGGCTGACAAAGTGGCGAAGATCATCGCCGCGAACAGCAGCAACACCTGATATTGACTTCAACGCAAAACGGCAGCCCCAGGGCTGCCGTTTTTTTATTCGATTTCGCCATAAGCTGAAGCGGTTTAGCTTCAACACATCCTATCAACTATGACTGCAATTTTTGCCTTCGACAAGGTAAATATCACCTCTTCCTGCCTTGCCTCACAAAAAAGATTCCCTGACAAAAACCGACAAAATAACGTGATATAAATCACACATTTTGACATTAGGACAGGTATGCTGGAATCACCAAGACGGAAAGACAAGAGGTAAAATTTATGACAATGAACATTACCAGTAAACAAATGGAAATTACTCCGGCAATTCGCCAGCACGTCGCAGACCGTCTCGCTAAACTGGATAAATGGCAAACTCATTTGATTAACCCGCATATCATTCTGTCCAAGGAGCCACAGGGTTTCATCGCTGACGCAACTATCAATACTCCAAACGGCCATCTGGTCGCCAGCGCAAAACATGAAGATATGTACACAGCTATTAACGATTTGATCAACAAGCTGGAACGGCAGCTCAATAAAGTGCAACACAAAGGCGAAGCCCGTCGCGCCGCAACATCGGTGAAAGACGCCAGCCTCGCGGAAGAAGTTGAAGAAGAGTAATCCTTTAAATTGAGTATACCGCCAACGCGCCTTCGGGCGCGTTTTTTATTGACAGGGTGAAAACAGTACAGGTACTTTAACGGTATCAACCACAGGATGAACTCATGAAACATACGCCGTTTTTCTTCGCATTCTTTTTTACCTTCCCCTGAACGGGAGGCGTTTCGTCGTGTGATAAAGAATGCGAAGACGAATAACAAGGCCTCCCAAACCGGGGGCCTTTTTTATTAATAACGATAAACAGACAGGCAACACTATGACACCGGAAAACCCGTTACTGGATCTGCGAGTAAAAATCAGCGCACTGGATGAGAAATTACTGGCGCTGCTGGCAGAACGCCGCGCTCTTGCCATCGAAGTGGGCAAAGCCAAACTGGACTCTCATCGCCCAGTGCGTGATATCGACCGTGAGCGAGATTTGCTGGAACGTCTGGTTCAGCTTGGCAAAGTGCATCATCTGGATGCCCATTACATTACCCGTCTGTTCCAGCTCATTATCGAAGATTCCGTTTTGACCCAGCAAGCGTTGCTGCAGCAACATCTGAACAAGACCAACCCGCACTCTGCACGCATTGCATTCCTCGGCCCGAAAGGTTCTTACTCTCACCTGGCTGCACGCCAGTATGCAGCCCGCCATTTTGAAGAGTTTATTGAGAGCGGCTGTGCAAAATTTGCCGATATCTTCAATCAGGTTGAAACTGGCCAGGCCGATTACGCCGTCGTACCCATTGAAAACACCAGCTCCGGTGCCATCAACGATGTATACGATCTGCTGCAACATACCAGCCTGTCACTGGTTGGTGAGTTAACTATCCCTATCGATCACTGTGTGCTGGTCTCCGGCTCAACCGACCTGAGCAACATCAAAACGGTCTATAGCCATCCGCAGCCTTTCCAGCAGTGCAGCCAGTTCCTGAACCGTTATCCAGACTGGAAAATTGAGTACACCGAAAGTACATCAGCGGCGATGGAAAAAGTGGCGCAGACAAACTCTCCAACGGTAGCGGCACTGGGCAGCGAAGCAGGTGGTGCGCTGTACGGCTTACAGGTACTGGAGCGTAATCTGGCAAACCAGACGCAAAACATCACCCGTTTCATCGTGCTGGCACGCAAAGCAATCAATGTCTCTGACCAGGTTCCGGCAAAAACCACTCTCTTGATGGCTACCGGCCAACAGGCGGGTGCGCTGGTTGAGGCTCTTCTGGTACTGCGCAATCACAATCTGATCATGACCCGGCTGGAATCCCGCCCGATTTACGGCAATCCGTGGGAAGAGATGTTCTACCTCGATATCCAGGCCAATCTGGAATCTGCATCCATGCAGAAAGCCCTGCGCGAACTGGGCGAGATCACCCGTTCAATGAAAGTACTGGGCTGTTATCCGAGCGAAAATGTCGTCCCGGTTGACCCGGCTTAACGTTCGATAAAACGACTTTTCTTCATCCCTGCTACGCTGACGGGCAGGGTGAAGATAGCGCCAGAGAGCGGGTATTGCGCCACCTCATTCTCATCCATATTTTCCCGCGTAGTCGTAATAAACAACGTTTTCATGTCATCCCCCCCAAAGCAGACCATCGTCGGGCAACGCACCGGCAGCCAATATTCTTCCAGCTGTTCCCCCTGCGGAGAAAACCGCGCTATGCGCCAGCCGTCAAACAGCGCACTCCAGTAGCAGCCTTCCACATCCATTGCCGCGCCGTCGGGTATCCCTTCGCCCTCTTTGAACCGATGAAATACCTTACGTTGACCAGGCTCCCCATTTTCATCGAGTGGTGTACGGTAAATGACACCGTTCGGCGTATCGGAGGTGAACATCCACTGTTTATCGGGGCTAAACGCTAACCCGTTATGTCCGTGGATATCACACTGGATCACTTTCGGCGTCAAGTCGTTGTCGATACGCATCAGCATTGCACCGTTGTAGTCCCCTGGCCCCCAGAAGGTACCCGCATAGAAACGGCCCATATGGTCGGTTCCCCCATCGTTAAAACGCGCGAGCTGCGGGTTAGACGGGTTATCGCACACCTTGCGCCGGAGCAGGCCGTGATTATCGGTGAGCCAGATGGCGTTACGCATCGCAACGATAAAACCACCGCGTTCACGCAGGGCAAAACACCCCACCTCTTCATGGAAGGAAAGCACAGTATGTTCTGCCGTAGGCAGATGGTAACGGTGGATCTCCCCTTCCAGAATATCTGCCCAGTAGAGCGTACTCTCTTCTGCGCTCCATGTCGGGCACTCCGGCAGATGCCCGGTGTAATTCAACAGCTGTTGTGGTTCAGCCATGACAGTTCCCCAAAATGAAAAAAGCCAGCAATGCTGGCTTTTAGTATATACATCATCACATTACTGGCGACTGTCATTTGCCTGACGTAACAGCGTGCGGCTCTCACTCTGGAAACGTTTTGCGTAATCACCAAACCAGTGTTCAACTTTACGGAAGCTGTCGATAAACGCCTGTTTATCGCCGTGCTCAAGCAGCGTAATGGCCTCGCCAAATCGCTGATAGTAACGTTTGATGAGCGCAAGGTTGTTTTCTGACGACATAATAATGTCGGCATACAACTGTGGATCCTGTGCAAACAGACGACCAACCATTGCCAGCTCAAGCCGATAGATTGGTGAAGAGAGCGCCAGCAACTGCTCAAGCTGTACATTCTCTTCTGCCAGATGCAGCCCATATGCAAAGGTCGCAAAGTGGCGCAGCGCCTGAATGAACGCCATGTTCTGATCGTGCTCAACCGCGCTGATGCGGTGCAAACGCGCGCCCCACACCTGAATCTGTTCCAGGAACCACTGATAGGCTTCCGGCTGACGGCCATCGCAGTAAACAACCACCTGCTTTGCCAGGCTGCCGCTGTCCGGGCCAAACATGGGGTGCAGACCGAGCACCGGGCCAGTGTGCGCAGCCAGCATCGCCTGTAGCGGGCCATTTTTGACGGAGGCTAAGTCCACCAGGATACAATCTTCCGGTAGCGGAGGAAGCTTCCCGATGATCTGCTCCGTCACATGGATCGGCACGCTGACAATAACCATGCCCGCATCTTTCATGAGTTCTGGCGCATGTGCCCAATCCTCTTTTTCCAGAATGCGCACCTGATAGCCAGAAAGCGTCAGCATTTTTTCGAACAGACGCCCCATCTGACCTGCCCCGCCCACAATGACCACCGGACGCAGCGACGGACAGAGGGTTTTAAAGCCCTTATCGTTCTCGCTGGAGTAAGATTCCCGCATCACGCGACGCAAAACATCTTCAATCAAATCGGGAGAAACGCCCAGCGCCTGGGCCTCTTTCCGGCGGGATGCCAGCATGGACGCTTCACGTTCCGGTACATAAATGGGCAGGCCGTATTTGCTTTTAACCTCACCTACCTCGGCAACCAGTGCCATGCGGCGCGCCAGAAGATCCAGCAGCGCCTTATCCACTTCATCAATTTGATCGCGTAATGCGGTCAATTCAGCAACCATAACTAACCTCTTAAGCCAGACGCGTCGCCAGCTGGCCGTGTAAATCTTTATGGATCTCACGCAGCAGCGCATCGGTGGTTTCCCAGCTGATGCAGGCATCCGTGACGGATACACCATGCTTCATCGCGCTACGCGGTTGTTCAGATGACTGATTGCCTTCATGAATATTGCTCTCAATCATCAGACCGATAATAGAACGGTTACCATCTTTAATCTGTGCAATCACGGATTCCGCCACCGCAGGCTGACGACGGTAATCTTTATTTGAATTACCATGACTGCAATCTACCATCAGCGCCGGACGCAGTCCTGCCTGTGCCATCTCTTTTTCACACTGCGCCACATCCGCCGGGCTGTAGTTCGGTGCTTTACCACCACGCAGGATCACATGACCGTCCGGGTTACCCTGGGTTTGCAGCAGGCAAACCTGACCAGCCTGGTTAATACCGACAAAACGGTGTGGCATCGCAGCGGCACGCATCGCGTTAATCGCCGTCGCCAGGCTACCATCGGTTCCGTTTTTAAAGCCCACCGGCATCGACAGGCCAGACGCCATCTCACGGTGGGTTTGTGATTCTGTCGTACGCGCACCAATCGCAGACCAGCTAAACAGATCGCCCAGGTACTGCGGGCTGTTTGGATCCAGCGCTTCTGTTGCCAGCGGTAGCCCCATGCTCACCAGTTCCACCAGCAGGCGACGCGCAATCTTCAGGCCTGCTTCCACATCAAACGAGCCATCCATGTGCGGATCGTTAATCAACCCTTTCCAGCCAACGGTGGTACGTGGCTTTTCAAAATAGACGCGCATCACCAGGTAGAGGCTATCGCTGACCTCCTCCGCTAATGCTTTAAATCGACGAGCGTATTCAATAGCCGTTTCAGGATCGTGGATAGAGCATGGACCACACACCACCAGCAGACGCGGATCGCGGCCAGCGATAATGTCAGAGATGGTCTGGCGAGAGTGCTCAATTTGAGCCTCCTGCGCAATACTCAGCGGGAACTCCGCTTTCAGTTGATCCGGAGTAATTAAAATCTGTTCGTCGGTAATGTGTACGTTGTTCAGCGCGTCTTTTTGCATGATGGCGATCCTGTCTGGCTCGTTTGCGATAGTTGTTTTCCTCTAAGAGGTGGAACAACGATACCACAACAAGTAAAGATTTCAATCCAAAATACGTACATATTACTTTACACAGGCCATTTCATTGCAAAAATCAGCCGATAAAAACGTAAAATTAAAATTACACTCACAAATTCTTTTGCCAGGCTATGCTGAAGAAAAAAGGAGAGTCGCTATGCGTTCGATGCTTCCTGCGCTGATGGTATTGCTTTTATCGGGCTGCCAAATCAATCCTTATACGTTCCAGCCCAACTGGACAAGCCCCAGCTGGTTTGACGCGGGTAAAGAAGACGCCATGAATGGCCTCCCGGTTAAAGATAACCAGTTGCTGGCCGATAATTTTAACGATCCGCATGTTGATCGTAGCGAATATCTCCGCGGTTATGCCGATGGACAGAAAAGAGTCTGTGAAGAAGGCTTCCTCCACGCCTGGGGATTAGCGGGCAAATCGTTTCCTGCCAGCTGTGATGCCACCGCAAATGCAGCAAAACTGCATGAGTCCTGGCAAAAAGGAATGGATGAAAGCATGAGCGCAAGCAGGCTTAATTGAATTTATTTTTAACACTCTGAATAAATACAATTGTAGGATTTAACTTAGGTCGACATAGTCGCATTTCTGACATAATGACGGCTTTGATAAACAATGGTATTCTGCCAGCAACTCTTAAGGACATCTATTTCCGGAGCGATATGGCGGATTCTGGTGAGAAATTCATTCTTGGTCTCTTTTTTCCGACTCACTCTGGTGTTCATACTGTTTCTTACGGCTGGTTCAGCGGCTGCAGGTGCGCTCGCAGAAACCGATAAATCAGTGCGTTCAATTGTTTCTGGTATTGTGAGCTATACCCGGTGGCCAGCACTTTCTGGTCAGCCCAAACTCTGTGTTTATGCCTCTTCTCGCTACGTGCAGGCACTCAGTAGTGAAAAGGGACAAAACCCGCTACCGTATACTCCTGTGATTGTTCGTAACGATCAGGAAGCGCTGTCCGCTACGTGCGACGCGATTTATTTCGGAACTGAATCACCTGCCAGCCAGCTTGAATTAATAAGACAATACCAGGGCAGAGCATTGCTATTAATCTCAGAGCAAAACCCGGAATGCGTAATTGGCAGTGCATTTTGTCTGATTATCAATGACAACCGGGTCAAGTTCTCTGTCAATCTGGATGCACTGTCTCGCAGTGGCGTAAGGGTCAATCCGGATGTATTAATGCTTGCACGGAATACAAAGCATGAATAAGGATTTCACTCCAAAGCCACGTCCGACGTTTAAAAGAACGTTACGGCGTATCAGTATGATAAGTGTCATAATAACAATGACATTTATATGGCTGTTGCTGTGTTTTGCCTCTGTGGTGACATTAAAGCAATATGCACAAAAAAACCTCGAATTAACCGGTGCAACAATGAGCCACAATCTTGAAGCCTCGCTGGTTTTCAATGATTCACTGGCAGCCAATGAAACTCTTGCGACCCTCGGCAAACAGGGGCAATTTGCCGCAGCGGAAGTGCTCGACAACCACAAAAAACGTTTTGCTTACTGGTCATGGGATCCTGAAGACAATACGGATACGCTGGGCGCGTTGATCAGCCGCTGGTTATTCCCTGAACCCGTCTCACAGCCGATAATGCATAATGGCAATGCAATCGGCGAAATTCATCTTACCGCGCGTGACAGCCTGATCAGCCATTTTATCTGGATGTCCTTTGCCGTTCTTACTGGTTGTATTCTTTTTGCTTCCACTGTCGCGCTCACGATCACACGTTCTCTGCATCACGGTATGGTTACGGCGATGCAAAACATCACCGATGTTGTCCATGATGTACGTACCAACCGCAACTTCTCCCGACGGGTAAAAGCAGGACGTATCGAAGAATTTCACCAGTTTGGTGAAGACTTCAACAGCCTGCTGGATGAAATGGAAGAATGGCAGCTTAAGCTGCAGGCGACAAATGCCCAGTTGATGCGCACGGCCATGCATGACCCTCTCACCGGGCTGGCGAATCGTGCCGCGTTTCGTAATAGCATTGCAGCATTGATGAACGACGCCTCTGCCAAAGCAAACTCTGCCCTGCTCTTCCTCGATGGTGATAACTTTAAGTATATCAACGACACCTGGGGACATGCTGCGGGAGACTGCGTACTGATTGAAATCGCCAGCAGGATGGTCGAGTTCGGTGATAAGCGCCATCTCTCATACCGTCTTGGTGGTGATGAGTTTGCAATGGTGCTGTATGGTGTCCATTCTGAACCTGAGGTTCAACGCATTTGTGCTGCACTGTCGCAGCAGTTTACCCGTCCGTTTGATCTGCATAACGGGCGCACAGCATTGATGTCACTCAGCATTGGCTTTGCTCTGGCGTGGGAAAATGTCTCTGTCGAGGCGTTACTGGAACAAGCCGACCGCAACATGTACATGGTCAAAAACCAGCGTACAAAAACAATATATTAGAAAGGAATACGATATGTTAAAGCGTTACTTCTCGCTGTTGTTACTGGCCTCACTGGCACTGTCTGGCTGTCAGACCCCGCAAGGTAAATTCACCCCAGAGCAAATTACGGCAATGAAGTCTTACGGCTTTAACGAACTGAATGGCGACTGGTCTTTGGGACTGTCGGATAAAATTCTGTTTGATAAAAACGACGCCAGACTGCGTCCGGAGAGTGAATCACAAATCCAGACTATGGCATCACGCCTGGCCGCAACAGGCCTGAACCACGCAAGAATGGACGGGCATACGGATAACTATGGAGAAGAGGGCTACAACGAAGCGCTGTCGTTAAAACGCGCAAACGTCGTGGCAGACGCCTGGGCAAAGGGGGCGAATATCCCACGCAGTAACCTCACCACGCGGGGATTAGGCAAAAAATATCCCGTTGCCAGCAACAGCACCTCGCAAGGGCGCGCTGAAAACCGCCGGGTTGCGGTAGTCATCAGCGCGCCATAGGATTACCTGGCGGATGACCCGGCGAGCGACACGCTTGATGCCGCTCGCCAGCGCAGCCAGTCGAGCAAAATAAACAGCGCCAGGCTAATGCCCATCACCGGCAACGCCAGTCCCAACAGAACGCTAACGACTATCGTGGCCCCCCTTCCCCAGGCTGATAACGCCAGCCAGCTCTGACAAAGCGTTTGCACCGGATCCGCTGCCGACCGTGCAGGACGACGCATCCACCACATCCGGTATCCCCAAATTATCAGCACGCACAAGGCAATGCCAAACGCGATAAGCAGTAGTTGATTGATCAGCCCAAACAAGATCCCCATATGAAAATCTACGCCCCAGCGGGTGAGTTTTGCCATTAGCGGGAAATCGTCAAAACGCGTTCTGTCCAGAACCTGCATGGAGTGAGGATCAACGGCGACAGCATCAACCTGTGTCGGCCATCGGCGATCGATTTCCGTCACCGTCCAGGCCTGATCAGCCATTTTTGGCGGACGGATCTCAAGTTTGTTCGCATCAATCCCCGCATTACGGGCGGCATGCAACACGCTATCGAACTGCGCCAGATCTATCCCCATCCCCGCCATCATCATTCCACTATGATGACCGTGGTGTTCGGCATGTTCGTCCATGCTTGTGGGTGCGCCAGAAAGCCGGGTGCTCACCTGCGGAGTCAGCCAGTTCATCTCTGCCCGGAGTTTATCAACATTGCCCCCTGCCCACTGAGACCACGTCAGCCCGGTTACGGAGAACAGCAACATCCCACCCAGCAGCGTCCAGCCTAAGATCACATGCACACGACGCCGATTCTGGAAGCGATTGTTAATACGCCGTTTTGGTCGGGTGTAAAACCACAGGGCAATGCCACCGAGCGCGGCCACCCACATCCAGGAGGCGGCCAGCTCGCTGTAGAGCCGCCCGACATCACCCAGCATCAGCGAGGTATGCAGATAATCAATGGTCTGACGCAGCGGCAAAATCCCGCTAGTGCCATATACCGTCATATCACCACGTATCTCAAGGCTCACGGGGTCAACAAAGATGGCCCGGTTTTCCGATGGCCCAAGCGCCGGGTCAGCGAACATCACGCGGGTCGTTTCACCGTCAATCAGACCCGGACGTACGGCATGTAAACGCAGCTCTGCGCCGACAGCGTTTTCTGCCACAGCAATTTGTTTTGCCAGCGGCTGCGGTTCACCCACGGTAACCGTGTGTAGCGCATGCCGGTAAAGCGCATTTTCCAGCTGTGGCGTTGCCACATACAACGTGCCGGTCAGCGCGGCAAAAAAGATAAACGGGCCGACAAACAACCCAACATAGAAATGGAGTCGACGCAGCAGGTTTCCCCATGCTGCGCGCGGAGTGCAGGTAGTCATACTTTTCCTTTTTAAGGCAAAAAGTGAACGATTTTGTTTTTTAAAGGGAAAAAGCAGACCGGCACGGCGGCGCGCGGGTATCAGGATAGAGCCAGGGGAAAAAGTGCCAGTGGCTGACCGTCTGGCGAGGCGGCTTAACGCGAAGCCTTTGCAGCACCATACTCAGCAGCACGATCAGCGCCAGCATCACGCCCGGCACATGTGCTAACAGCACGCAGTAGCCGCACGCTTCCGCATGGTCGACAGGCATCGTGTGTTGCATCCCTGTGTGCTGTTCATCCATCGACATCATACTCATGTCATGATGCATACCCGGCATGGCACTCATGGGATCTTTTTGCAGCGAGACAGAGATAAGCGGTGCGACCACGATCAGCAGGATCGCAAACAACGCGGTCAATGCCGCTGTGCGCTTCCGGTTGTGCTGATGCAGTACGTTATCCACTGTTCCTCCGCTGAAGAGGCCAGCATTGTAAATGATTTATGACAAAATAGTTAATGTGAGAGATGTAATGGGATAAAAAAAGGGCCAGCCTTTCGGCCAGCCCTTTTTAACAGGATGTCGCTTAAGCGAATCTTAGTTCAGACGCTCTTTAATACGAGCAGACTTACCAGTACGCTCACGCAGGTAGTACAGTTTAGCTTTACGTACAGCACCACGACGTTTAACAGCAATGCTGTCAACTACCGGAGAGTGAGTCTGGAAGACACGCTCAACGCCTTCGCCGTTGGAAATTTTACGAACAGTGAATGCAGAGTGCAGACCGCGGTTACGAATAGCGATAACCACGCCCTCGAATGCCTGCAGACGTTTTTTGGAACCTTCAACAACCCATACTTTCACTTCCACGGTGTCACCTGGACGGAAGGAAGGTACGTCCTGCTTCATCTGCTCTTGTTCAAGTTGCTTAATAATGTTGCTCATAATTTAATCTCTTATCCTGGGTAAACTGATATTCGGGAGCGTATTACGCATTCCCATCATGTTCATGTTGCTGGTGCGCGTGTTCAGTTTTGAACTCGGCCAGCAACTTTGCTTGCTCTTCAGTCAGAGCCAGGTTTTCCAGAAGTTCAGGTCTTCTAAGCCAGGTTCGGCCCAGCGACTGCTTCAAACGCCAGCGACGTATCTCAGCATGGTTTCCAGACAGTAACACTGCCGGTACTTCCATCCCTTCTAACACTTCAGGTCGAGTATAGTGTGGGCAGTCCAGCAACCCATCAGCAAAGGAATCTTCCGTTGCCGAAGCTTCATGGCCCAGTACACCCGGAATGAACCGGGCGACGGAGTCAATCAGCGTCATCGCTGGTAACTCACCACCGCTGAGAACGTAATCGCCGATAGACCATTCTTCGTCAATCTCGGTTTGAATTACGCGCTCATCTATCCCTTCGTAGCGCCCACAGACCAGAATCAGCTTTTGATTCGTCGCCAGTTCGCTCACGCCCGCTTGATCAAGCTTGCGTCCCTGAGGTGACAGATAAATCACCTTCGCGCCTTCACCTGCCGCGGCTTTTGCTGTGTGAATAGCATCCCGTAAGGGTTGCACCATCATCAACATCCCCGGTCCGCCGCCGTAAGGACGATCGTCCACGGTACGGTGCCGGTCATGAGTAAAGTCACGAGGACTCCAGCTCTGGATGTTCAGCAGGCCATTTTTTACTGCCCGGCCAGTTACCCCGTAATCAGTAATCGCGCGGAACATTTCAGGAAACAGGCTAATTATGCCAATCCACATAGCGCCGTCTTTTACCGTTTATCCGGAGAATTTAAAAACCAGGATCCCAATCTACTTCAATCGTTTGAGTAGTGAGATCGACTTTCTTGATAACCTGTCCATCGAGGAACGGAACCAACCGCTCCTTGATGCCAAATGCATCTTTCAGGTTTGCCTTAATGACGAGAACGTCATTTGACCCGGTTTCCATCATATCGATGACTTTCCCCAGGCTGTAACCTTCAGTAGTGACCACCTGGCAACCCATAAGGTCTTTCCAGTAGTAGTCGCCCTCTTCCAGCTGTGGCAACTGCGACGAATCCACGACAATTTCACAATTAGTCAGCGCATTCGCGGCATCACGATCGTCAACGCCTTTCAGCTTGATGATGATGTCCTGATTGTGGTGACGCCAGCTTTCCAGCTCGACCTCTTCCCACTTACCGGCCTTCTGGATAAACCAGGGCTGGTAATCAAAAATGCTATCAGCGTCTTCAGTGGAGGAAAACACTCTGAGCCAACCACGGATACCGTAGCAAGAACCCATTTTTCCCAATACGATCGGTTCAACAGGTGCTTTATTGCTCATCATGACCACCGTGACAGATTAAGCTGCTTTGTTTGCTGCTTTGATCAGCGTAGCAACGCGATCGGAAACAGTAGCGCCCTGGCCAACCCAGTGAGCGATACGATCCAGATCCAGACGAGTTTCTTCTTCTGCGCCAGAGGCCAGTGGGTTGAAGAAACCAACGCGCTCGATGAAGCGACCGTTGCGTGCATTACGGCTGTCAGTAACAACAACCTGGTAGAACGGACGCTTTTTAGCGCCGTGACGAGCTAAACGAATAGTAACCATAACATCCTCTTGTGTGAATAAAACAACCGGGCCCCATCGAGGAACGGAGCCCGGGTGTCATATTAAAAGCCCGAAAATTTTACTGATTTCTGGGGAAAATGCAATCAGCATCTTGATACTGAGCATTTACTCGCTCCGCTCGCTCTTCGGGCCGCCCTAAAGGGCGTTCAAAACACTCTTGTGTCTTGTCGAGCACAACCCGGAGCTAAAATGGCAAACAAGATAACCTTATGCCCTTGTTTTTAGCGGCCAGGGAATCCAGGGGGCATCATGCCTTTCATTCCGCGCATCATTTTTGCCATGCCGCCTTTCTTCATTTTCTTCATCATGCGCTGCATGTCGTCGAACTGTTTCAGAAGACGGTTAACGTCCTGCACCTGCATGCCGCAACCGGCTGCGATACGGCGTTTACGGGAACCTTTGATGATGTCCGGGTTAGCACGTTCTTTGAGGGTCATCGAGTTGATGATCGCCTCCATACGCACCAGCACCTTGTCATCCATCTGCGCTTTTACGTTGTCAGGAATTTGCCCCATACCCGGCAGTTTGCCCATCAGGCTTGCCATGCCGCCCATGTTTTTCATCTGACGCAGTTGTTCAAGGAAATCGGTGAGATCGAAACCATCACCTTTTTTCAGTTTGCTCGCCAGCTTCTCAGCCTGTGCGCGGTCAACCTTGCTCTCGATATCTTCGATCAGCGACAGTACGTCGCCCATACCGAGGATACGGGAAGCGATACGATCCGGGTGGAACGGCTCCAGCGCTTCAGTTTTCTCGCCTACACCGAGGAATTTGATCGGCTTACCGGTGATATGACGAATAGAAAGCGCCGCACCGCCACGGGCGTCACCGTCAACCTTAGTCAGAACCACACCGGTTAACGGCAGGGCTTCGTTAAACGCTTTCGCGGTATTCGCCGCATCCTGACCGGTCATGGCGTCAACAACAAACAGGGTCTCTACCGGGTTGATAGAGGCATGCACCTGCTTGATCTCGTCCATCATCGCTTCATCAACGTGCAGACGACCGGCGGTATCCACCAGCAGCACGTCGTAGAACTTCAGCTTCGCTTCTTTCAGCGCCGCATTAACGATGTCGACAGGCTTCTGGGCAACGTCCGACGGGAAGAAATCCACGCCAACCTGCTCTGCCAGCGTTTCCAGCTGTTTGATCGCCGCCGGGCGATACACGTCGGCAGAAACAACCAGCACCTTTTTCTTGTGCTTTTCGCGCAGGAATTTACCCAGCTTACCAACGCTGGTCGTTTTACCCGCACCCTGCAAACCAGCCATCAGCACGACCGCTGGCGGCTGAGCGGCCAGGTTAAGTACCTGGTTTTCTTCGCCCATCGCCGAAACCAGTTCATTACGAACGATTTTGACGAACTCCTGACCCGGAGTCAGGCTCTTGTTAACTTCATGACCAACCGCTTTTTCTTTTACGCGGTTGATAAAATCACGCACGACCGGTAACGCAACGTCTGCTTCGAGCAGCGCCATACGCACTTCGCGCAGCGTTTCCTTGATGTTCTCTTCAGTAAGGCGTCCACGGCCGCTGATGTTGCGCAGCGTGCGCGACAAACGATCGGTTAAATTATCAAACATTGTCTCTCGCCTGGGTAGAAACGTTGGGTCGCGAGCTGCGACACATACACAGAATTTTGCCGCAGTATAACATGAAGGCGGCTTTGTTGTTATGCAACGGTTGGAGCAGGCGTCACGTAACGTTATACTGCTTCTCTTTCTTATTAAGACAACTGCCGACGCCTATATGCCTGTTTTCGCACTGATCGCCCTTGTTGCCTATTCTGTCAGCCTCGCGCTGATCATTCCCGGCCTGCTGCAAAAAAACAGCGGCTGGCGGCGCATGGCTATTCTTTCGGCGGTGATCGCACTAATCAGCCACGCTTTTGCACTGGAATCACGCATTATTCCTGGTGACGGTAGCGTACAAAACCTGAGCGTGCTGAACGTCGGTTCGCTGGTCAGCCTGATGATCTGCACGGTGATGACCATTGTTGCGTCTAAAAATCGTGGCTGGCTGCTGCTGCCGATTGTCTACACCTTCGCGTTGATCAATCTGGCCTTAGCCACCTTTATGCCCAATGAGTTCATCACCCACCTGGAAGCCACACCGGGCATGCTGATGCATATTGGTCTGTCGCTGTTCGCTTACGCGACGCTGATCATTGCCGCGCTCTACGCCATGCAGCTCGCCTGGATTGACTACCAGCTGAAAAACAAAAAGCTGGCGTTCAACCATGAGATGCCGCCGCTGATGGTCATTGAGCGTAAGATGTTCCACATTACGCAGGTTGGTGTTGTTCTGCTGACGTTAACACTCTGCACCGGCCTGTTTTATATGAAAAACCTGTTCAGCGTGGAGAATATCGACAAAGCGGTTCTCTCCATCGTCGCGTGGTTTGTCTATATTGTCCTGTTATGGGGCCATTATCATGAAGGCTGGCGCGGTCGTCGCGTGGTCTGGTTTAACGTTGCGGGCGCAGGCATTCTCACCCTTGCCTATTTTGGCAGCCGCTTTATACAGCAATTTGCTGGCTAAGTAACAAAGGAGTTCCCCCTGGAACACATCTCTACCACCACGCTGATCGTCACGCTGATCGTCATGGTGGTCATCTCCGCCTATTTCTCTGGTTCAGAAACCGGCATGATGACCTTAAACCGTTACCGGTTACGTCATCGTGCGAAGCAGGGTAACCGTGCCGCGCGTCGCGTTGAAAAATTACTCCGAAAACCGGATCGCCTGATTAGCCTGGTGCTTATCGGTAACAACCTTGTCAATATTCTCGCCTCTGCACTGGGTACCATCGTTGGGATGCGCCTGTATGGTAATGCGGGCGTCGCCATCGCCACCGGTGTACTGACGTTTGTGGTGCTGGTGTTTGCTGAAGTACTCCCAAAAACCATCGCCGCGCTTTACCCTGAAAAAGTCGCCTACCCGAGCAGCTTCCTGCTTGCGCCACTGCAAATCCTGATGATGCCGCTGGTATGGCTCCTGAATATGGTTACCCGCTTACTGATGCGTATGGTGGGAATCAAAGCCGATGTCACCATCAGCAGTGCGCTCAGTAAAGACGAGCTGCGCACTATCGTGAACGAATCCCGCTCGCAAATATCCCGTCGTAACCAGGACATGCTGCTCTCGGTGCTGGATCTGGAAAAGGTCAGCGTTGACGACATCATGGTACCGCGCAATGAAATCGTCGGGATTGACATCAACGACGACTGGAAAGCCATCGTTCGCCAGCTGACGCACTCGCCGCACGGGCGTATCGTGCTCTATCGTGACTCACTGGACGACACCATCAGCATGCTGCGCGTGCGCGAGGCCTATCGCCTGATGACCGAGAAAAAAGAGTTCACAAAAGAGGTGATGCTGCGCGCCGCAGACGAAATTTACTACGTACCGGAAGGAACGCCACTCAGTACGCAACTGGTGAAGTTTCAGCGTAATAAGAAGAAAGTCGGGCTGGTAGTGGATGAGTACGGCGACATTCAGGGACTGGTGACGGTCGAAGATATTCTGGAAGAAATTGTCGGGGATTTTACGACATCAATGTCACCTTCCCTTGCTGAAGAAGTCACTCCGCAAAATGACGGCTCCGTGCTGATCGACGGTAGCGCCAATATTCGTGAACTTAATAAAGCCTTTAACTGGCATCTGCCGGAAGACGAGGCTCGCACCATGAACGGGATGATTCTGGAAGCACTGGAAGAGATCCCGGCAGCGGGCACGCGGGTACGAATTGATCAATACGATATTGATATCCTGGACGTGCAGGACAATATGATTAAGCAGGTGAAAATTCTGCCCGTTAAGCCGATTCGGGAAAGTATTTCTGAGTAGGAAGTCGAATGTAGGCCGGGTAAAGCGAATGCCGCCACCCGGCACTACAGATGGCAAATTACGCTTTCGCTTTCGCCACGGTCACCATTGCAGCACGAATGGTACGGCCGTTCAGGGTATAACCTTTCTGCATCACGCCCAGCACATTACCTGCGGTAACGTCTTCTGATTCCACCATCGCAATCGCCTGGTGAACGTTTGGATCCAGCGGCACGTTGGTATCGGCAATCACTTCCACGCCAAACTTGCGAACCACATCAAGCATAGATTTCAGCGTCAGTTCGATGCCTTCAATCATTGCCGCGTTGTCCGGGTTAGCTTTGTCAGCCACTTCCAGCGCGCGATCCAGGCTATCCACTACCGGCAGCAGTTCGTTGACGAATTTCTCCAGCGCAAATTTATGCGCTTTTTCAACGTCCATCTCAGTACGGCGGCGCAGGTTTTCCATTTCCGCTTTGATGCGCAGCACACCTTCGCGCTCACGATTCTGTGCTTCTACCAACTGGGCTTCCAGATTCGCAATTTTTTCATCGCGCGGGTCCACCTGCTCAGCAGATGCGTCTGGCTCTAACGCCTCAACTTCATCGTGCTGTTCCGTGATAATTTCTTCAGGGGCTTGCCCCTCAGGCGTTTTCTGTTCTTTACTACTCATGAATTTCTCCGCGTTTTTCTGCATTCATCTCGCTAACTTCGCTTATTATGGGGATCAGTTTCCGGGATTCAAGGGAACAAGACAGATTGTCATCATTCATCAGGCACAAGGACCTCCAGAAAATGAATAATCATTTCAGGTGTATTGGGATCGTCGGGCATCCGCGTCACCCTACCGCATTGACGACACATGAAATGTTGTATCGCTGGCTGTGTAGCAAAGGCTATGAAGTGATGGTCGAACAGCAAATCGCTCAGGAGCTGCAGCTCAAGGGCGTCAAAACCGGCACGCTGGCGGAAATTGGCCAACAGGCAGACCTCGCTGTGGTGGTCGGCGGCGATGGCAATATGCTGGGCGCAGCACGTACCCTCGCTCGCTATGATATCAAGGTCATCGGTATCAACCGCGGCAACCTCGGTTTTCTGACTGACCTCGACCCGGACAACGCCCAGCAACAGCTGGCTGACGTGCTGGAAGGTCACTATATCAGCGAAAAACGTTTTCTGCTTGAAGCCCAGGTGTGCCAGCAAGACTGTCAGAAGCGCATCAGCACCGCGATTAACGAAGTGGTTCTTCACCCCGGCAAAGTGGCGCACATGATTGAGTTCGAAGTCTACATCGACGAAATCTTCGCCTTCTCGCAACGTTCTGATGGGCTCATTATCTCCACGCCAACAGGTTCAACGGCCTACTCGCTCTCTGCAGGCGGCCCAATTCTGACCCCGTCACTGGATGCCATCACGCTGGTGCCAATGTTCCCGCATACGCTCTCTGCCCGCCCGCTGGTCATTAACGGCAGCAGCACCATTCGCCTGCGTTTCTCACACCGCCGCAACGACCTGGAGATCAGCTGCGACAGCCAGATCGCACTGCCTATTCAGGAAGGTGAAGATGTATTAATTCGCCGCTGCGATTACCACCTGAATCTTATTCACCCAAAAGATTACAGTTATTTCAACACATTAAGCTCAAAGCTTGGCTGGTCAAAAAAATTGTTCTGATTTTGCATCCAGCACTTTACTGTATAAAAAACCAGTTTATACTGTATGAAAACACAGTTATGGTTTTTCATACAGGAAAGCAATTATGCTGGCACAACTGACCATCAGCAACTTTGCCATTGTTCGTGAGCTTGAGATCGACTTCCACAGCGGCATGACGGCAATCACCGGGGAAACCGGTGCGGGTAAATCCATTGCCATTGATGCCCTCGGCTTGTGCCTCGGCGGCCGTGCAGAGGGTGATATGGTGCGCACCGGTGCAAACCGTGCCGATCTCTGTGCCCGCTTTTCCCTGAAAGATACCCCGGCCGCCCTGTGCTGGCTGGAAGAGAACCAGCTAGAAGACGGACGTGAGTGTTTACTTCGTCGCGTCATCAGCAGCGACGGCCGCTCTCGTGGCTTTATTAACGGTACAGCCGTCCCTCTTTCCCAACTGCGCGAACTCGGCCAGTTGCTCATCCAGATCCACGGTCAACACGCCCATCAGCAGCTGATTAAACCCGAGCAACAGAAAGCCCTGCTCGACGGTTACGCGGGTGAGTATGCGCTCACTCAACTGATGGCGGAGCACTATCGTCAGTGGCACCAGAGCTGTCGCGAGCTCGCACAGCATCAACAGCAAAGCCAGGAGCGTGCTGCACGTGCTGAGTTACTGGAATATCAGTTGAAAGAACTGAACGAATTCAACCCACAGGCGGGTGAGTTCGAGCAAATTGATGAAGAGTACAAGCGTCTGGCCAACAGTGGTCACCTGCTCTCGACCAGCCAGAATGCGCTGGACATGCTGGCGGATGGCGAGGACGTGAATCTGCAAAGCCAGTTGTATAATGTGCGTCAGTTAGTCACTGAACTGGCCGGTATGGACAGCAAACTCTCCGGTGTACTGGATATGCTGGAAGAGGCCGCCATTCAGATCTCTGAAGCGGGCGACGAACTGCGACACTACTGTGAACGTCTGGATCTCGATCCCAACCGTCTGTTCGAACTGGAGCAACGCATCTCCAGACAGATTTCGCTGGCGCGCAAGCACCACGTCACGCCAGAAGAATTACCGGACTATTATCAGTCTCTGCTTGATGAACAGCAGCAGCTCGACGATCAGGCCGACTCACTGGAAACCTTATCCCTGGCGGTGAATCTGCACCATCAGCAGGCACTCGTAACGGCAAAACAGCTGCATGATATCCGCCAGCATTATGCGCAAGAATTAGGCCAGCACATCACCGACAGTATGCACACCCTGGCGATGCCACACGGCGTATTCACTATTGATGTCCGCTTTGAAGAAAACCACCTGACGGCTGAAGGTGCGGATCGCATTGAATTCCGCGTCACCACGAACCCTGGTCAGCCGCTACAACCTATTTCCAAAGTGGCATCCGGCGGTGAGTTGTCGCGTATAGCCCTGGCGATTCAGGTGATCACTGCTCGTAAAATGGAAACCCCGGCGTTGATTTTCGATGAAGTCGATGTGGGGATCAGCGGCCCGACGGCGGCGGTGGTCGGCAAGCTGTTACGTCAGTTAGGTGAATCAACTCAGGTGATGTGCGTCACCCACTTGCCGCAGGTTGCAGGTTGTGGTCACCACCACTTTATCGTCAGCAAAGAAACTGATGGTGAAATGACCGAAACGCATATGAAACCACTGGATAAACGTTCGCGTCTGCAAGAGCTGGCGCGCCTGCTAGGCGGCAGTGAAGTCACCCGCAACACCCTTGCTAACGCGAAAGAACTACTGGCGGCATAAACTTTTTCGGGATCTCAGGGTCATAGAGAACAATAAAAACGCCGCCAGACCGGTTTCAAAGTGGGGCAAGGTCTATTATCATCGGCATATTACATATGAGCCGCGTACTGCTCGGGCCCGAAAAGGAATCAAATCACTATGCGCTGTAAAACGCTGACCGCTGCCGCAGCGGTTCTTCTGATGTTGACCGCAGGCTGTTCCACTCTGGAGAAAGTGGTTTACCGTCCTGACATCAACCAGGGGAACTACCTTACTCCTAACGATGTGTCCAAAATCCGCCCAGGAATGACACAACAGCAGGTCGCTTATGCACTGGGAACCCCGATGATGTCCGATCCGTTTGGGACAAACACCTGGTTCTATGTATTCCGTCAGCAGCCAGGCCACGAAGACGTGACCCAGCAGACCCTGACGCTGACCTTCAGCAGTGCCGGTGTGTTGACCAACATCGACAACAAGCCTGCTCTGACCAAATAATCAGGCGTCAGAAATGCAAAAAGGTGCTCAATGAGCACCTTTTTTTGTTTTTTCTTTTTATCCCCTCGCCCCTACAGAGAGAGGGGTAAAGTGAGGGGAAAAACGCTACTGCGCAGATTTCTCCGCACGTTGACGACGCAATTCTTTCGGGTCGGCAATCAGTGGGCGATAAATCTCAACCCGGTCACCGTCCTTCAGTACATCCGCAAGCTTAACCGGACGGCTATAAATCCCAACTTTATTCTTCGCCAGATCGATATCGCTGCGAAGCTCAAGCAGGCCTGAAGCACGGATAGCAGACTCAACCGTCGCCCCTTCTTCCAGAGTCACACGCTGCAGATACTGCTTCTCTGGCAGCGCATACACCACTTCCACAGCAATCTTATGCGACACTGTAGACCTCTTTGGCGCGGGTCGTGAATGCCTGAACCATGTTTGAGGCCAGCTCTTTGAAGATGCGGCCAAACGCCAGCTCAATCAGCTTATTGGTAAACTCAAAATCCAGATGGAATTCGATGCGGCAGGCGTCAGCGCTCAGAGGCGTAAACTTCCAGCCTCCCATCAGGGTCTTAAACGGACCATCCACCAGATGCATCAAAATACTCTGATTATCGGTCAGCGTATTGCGGGTGGTGAACGTCTTGCTAATCCCCGCTTTGGAGACATCCACCGCCGCAGTCATCTGCGTCGGGCCAGATTCCAGTACCCGGCTACCGGTACATCCCGGAATAAACTGCGGATAAGACTGAACATCGTTCACTAACTGATACATTTGTTCCACGCTGTAAGGGACAAGCGCAGTACGGCTAATCTGAGGCATAGCATTTTCCATGGTCACACAACGGACAAATAATAACATTTATCACCTGTTAAAAAAACGCTAAGCCTCATCTCGTGCTAAGATAGCGCGTTAGACCTCACAGGACGCAATGAGGTGACTTTTTGAAATCAGATTACCGACGGCTTTACGACACTTATGACGAAGAAAAAAGCACATAAACCAGGCTCAGCGACCATTGCGCTCAACAAGCGTGCTCGCCATGAGTATTTCATCGAAGAAGAATTCGAAGCAGGCCTTGCGCTGCAGGGCTGGGAAGTCAAATCACTGCGCGCCGGGAAAGCGAACATCGGCGATAGCTACGTGATCCTGAAAGACGGCGAAGCCTTCCTGTTCGGCGCGAACTTTACGCCGCTGACCGTTGCCTCTTCACACTACGTTTGTGACCCAACGCGCACCCGTAAGCTGCTGCTGAACAAACGTGAGCTGGAATCCCTCTACGGACGTATTAACCGTGAAGGCTTCACTGTGGTTGCGCTCTCTCTGTACTGGAAAAACGCCTGGTGCAAAGTGAAAATCGGCGTCGCGAAAGGTAAAAAACAGCACGACAAACGTACCGACCTGAAAGAGCGCGAGTGGCAACTCGACAAAGCACGTATCATGAAAAACGCAGGACGTTGATTCTGCACACTTATTGTACTATTCAATAAGTTAGCGTTCTGGGCTGGTAACCAGGAAGTGAAATCTGGTATACTCAGCGTAACACTATTGGGGCTGATTCTGGATTCGACGGGATTTGCGAAACCCAAGGTGCATGCCGAGGGGCGGTTTGCCTCGTTAAAAGCCGCAAAAAAATAGTCGCAAACGACGAAAACTACGCTTTAGCAGCTTAATAACCTGCTCTGAGCCCTCTCTCCCTAGCTTCCGCTCTTAAGACGGGGATCAAAGAGAGGTCAAACCCAAAAGAGATCGCGTGGAAGCCCTGCCTGGGGTTGAAGCGTTAAAACTAATCAGGCTAGTACGTTAGTGGCGTGTCTGTCCGCAGCTGGCGTGCGAATGTAAAGACAAACTAAGCATGTAGTACCGAGGATGTAGAAATTTCGGACGCGGGTTCAACTCCCGCCAGCTCCACCAAAATTCTCCATCGGTGATTACCAGAGTCATCCGATGAAGTCCTGAGAGCCCGCACGGCGCAAGACCTGCGGGCTTTTTTGTGCCCTCAGTTTGTCCCGCGAAGTCCGAAGAGAACTAATTAAATCCGAACCTTTTAGGCCCATTGATAGGCCCAACGAAAAGCTCTATTGTTTTCGTTGGGCCTAAACGCATGGAGACTCCCCATGGCAAGAAAAACCAAGCCGTTAACCGATACGGAAATCAAAGCCGCCAAACCTAAAGATGCCGATTACCAGCTGTATGATGGTGATGGGCTTACTCTGCTAATCAAGTCCAGCGGTAGTAAGCTCTGGCAATTCCGTTACTATCGGCCTCTAACCAAGCAGAGAACCAAACAGAGCTTCGGTGCCTACCCTGCCGTCTCGCTTTCTGATGCACGTAAACTTAGAGCCGAATCTAAAGTTTTATTGGCGAAAAACATTGATCCGCAGGAGCATCAGAAAGAACAGCTCAGAAATTCACAAGAGGCCAAAACCAACACTTTCTTGTTAGTCGCCGAACGTTGGTGGGATGTGAAGAAAGCCAGCGTAACAGAGGACTATGCCGACGATATCTGGCGCTCGCTTGAGAGAGATGTTTTCCCGGCAATCGGTGATATCAGTGTCACTGAGATTAAGGCGCATACTCTGGTTAAAGCAGTTCAGCCGGTTCAGGCAAGAGGTGCATTAGAGACTGTTCGCCGCCTTTGTCAGCGTATTAACGAAGTCATGATTTATGCGCAGAACACAGGCTTGATTGATGCAGTTCCCAGCGTAAACATAGGGAAAGCGTTCGAGAAACCGCAGAAGAAAAATATGCCGAGTATCCGCCCGGATCAACTTCCACAGTTAATGCAAACAATGCGTACGGCAAGTATCAGTATGTCAACGCGGTGCTTGTTCATGTGGCAGCTTCTCACCATTACCCGCCCTGCCGAAGCCGCTGAGGCACGATGGGATGAGATCAATTTCAATGCTAAAGAATGGAAAATTCCAGCAGCTCGAATGAAGATGAACCGAGACCATACGGTTCCCCTATCGGATGAGGCTATCTCAATTCTGGAAATGATGAAGTCCCTCAGTGGTGGTCGAGAGTTTATATTTCCCAGTCGCATCAAACTAACCCAGCCAATGAACAGCCAAACAGTTAATGCCGCACTGAAGCGTGCTGGCTTAGGAGGCGTACTCGTTTCACACGGCTTACGTTCTATTGCCAGTACGGCTCTCAATGAGGAAGGATATCCACCTGATGTCATTGAAGCAGCACTTGCTCATGTAGACAAAAATGAGGTACGTCGCGCTTATAACCGAAGTGATTATCTTGAGCAACGTCGTCCGATGATGCAATGGTGGGCTGATTTTGTTATGGCTGCTGATCGCGGAAGTATGATTGAAGGTGGAATAAAAGGAGTACGGCTTGTGGGATGATCCGATAGAACTAAAAACAGAGCTATTTCTTAAAATAACGTGGTAATGAGGAATATTTCTAACCAACATTAAAATTGATAAAAGATCAATTCATTACAAAAGGAGTAATAAAAAATGAAAACATTAGTAAAAAAACCCGCATGTTGTAGTAATACAGAAATCGCAAGATTTGAGGCACTAGTTAACGAAGGAGGGGAAGTCGAATCAGCTGGACTTCAAAAACGGATTTTGCGCGCGGAACTGCTTATTTTTATCTACGATAATGACGACCAAATAGTTGCAGTTGGAGCCATCAAAAATCCAAATGAAGGTTATAAATCAACGATCTTTGAAAAGTCTGGTGCTTCCGGCCAAGAACAATATGACTTTGAGCTAGGGTGGCTATATGTTGCAGAAATAGCAAGAGGTAAAGGCTATGGACGCATTTTGATGGAGTTAATTTGCAAACAACTAGCTGACAAATCATGCTTTGCCACGACTCGTGAAAATAATGTTGCAATGCAGTATTTATTTAACAAATTTGGTTTTTCCCATCTTGGTAAACCTTACAAAAGTACAAGAGGAAAAAATTCTCTTATTCTTTACGTCAAGGATTAACTAATCAACTAGAGGAAAAAACTTTGTTAATTTAGCGTTCAAAACAATCTCGAAAAATATTTGAGCTATAAAAGTATAAGTATATTAGGGTCGTGAGCGGAACATAAAAATATCCGCTCAACATTCCTTCATTGATGCACAATTACAATACCATTATTTTCATCACTGATAACGGGTAGTTCACACGAGGAAAAATGAGCATGACAACCGTTTTGTATTGTGTATGTTTAAGAGGTTTTGTACCAAGCATTCCCTATCTGTTCCGACTCAATCTGAATTGTTTTTACTTGATAAGGGGCACATGTGACAATTTCAACTGCACTAAGATCAAAGATCGCAATGTTATATCCCAATTGCTCATCGCTGTCTCCAAAGTGACTCTTGTATGCAATTGCATCATATCCAACACTATGGAACAGTTCAGCCAATATCTGAGTCGGCGCATAATCGGCGCGGTCATCTGACTGTGTGACAGGAGTTGAAAATGCATTATCTATCTCAATCCAGACAGCTTTCTCTTTCTCCTGTGCTGTTGGCTCTCGTCCGCCCAACACGTGACTTAAGATAGCCCCAGAAAGTGATGACTGACCATGTCCAAGTGAAAGGTCAAGAGTCCGCAATGGACGCAAGAGCTTGCACACAGCAACCGACACGTCAGCACCAATCCAAGGACGTACCTCGGAAATAGCAGTTTTCACTGTAGTTCCTACATATAGCACCGGAATGCCCAAGGAATTTGCACGTCCTTCTCTGGCTCGATCAGTCAAAGGCTTCATACGTGAAGCTCCATAACCCCATATATCTTCACCAATCCAATTACCGTCTCTATCAGTCCGGTCACATAGATCTATTCCACGCTGTGCCCGATAGAACACATGCCCTTCTTTCAGCTCACCATCACGCCCCTTAATCGTCGCAAGAACCGTATCAAGGAATGTTCTCTGTTCTTCATTTAAGATGTAACGATTGACCGTGCTAACATAGCGTGCGAATCGAGAATAACTGTCCCAGTGAGCAAACTCAGGTTTACAGTTCAAAGCATTCTCACTGATAGTCATCTGCAAGCCCACTATTGAATAAAGCCTCTGCATCTTGGGCAGCAGCAATTGCGTCTTGTACTTCCTGACGTTTCAAGTTCAGAACTCGCAATTTTCCATTCATCTTAACCTGTGCGATGGATTCAATTCGGCGGTATACATTCATATGGTTTGCGGCGTACTGTGCCAACCCCTGTAACTTAGCAAGTGCATCACTCAAATGCAGTCCATGTGGATCAACTAAGTCGACAGCGATAGAACCATCCTGTTCGGCAAAGAATAGAAAATCAGGACGAACAATCCCATATTGCCCAGCCTTTTCATAAGCTATACCAAGCGAAGATTGTCCTGGCTGCTGCGGGTTGCGATACCAGTAGCAGAATCCAGATCTACCGGATTCAGTCTCAACGACTATCCGCTCCCAGCCATTAAGCTCTGCTGGGTATTTTCCATCTAGTCCACACAACAAGTGGTCATTCCAGACAGGAAGAACTTTCACATTTCCACTTTCGTTCACCTTAGTCGCTTCATAACGGGCTTCAGGCTTTAATAACTCAACATCCTGTGGCTCAATACTCATTTCGATAATCTGGCGATAGGACTCCCTACGATCATCACTTAACATTTTGATCTGTTTGTTATATTTTGACAACCAATTCATCGCAAGCTTTTCAGCCTCGGTATCGAAATAAGCATGCGCTTCCATCACCAGTCCTAAACCAGCAACTGTGACACGCGCTTCGACAATTGCCTCGATAAAGCCTTCGGGATCATCATTGCGATCGGCTACCTGACTCGCCAGATGATCAACATACGAATGGGCAATAGCTGGGCTAAAGATACGTGCAGCGCGGCGGTAGGCATCATCGATCACTGCCATATCCGCATCTTCCCAGAATTGCTCAAGGCTACGACCTAGTCCAACCATGTCTGCTTTCACTGTTTTACCATCAACAACCAAAACAGACTTCCGCTTGTTCTTAATTTTGTCCTCATTTTCAGACTGAAATTTATCCATAACGGCATGCATTTCAGCATGCGCAAGTTTACCTGCACCGGGCAGAATATCATCGCACGCTAACTCATGAGCCAATGCAGTCAACCTAACCGCAGGCTTAGCCCCTCGCTGAGGACGTGTTTGCGATGGTAACATCTCGAATGCTTCCCACACAGTACGAGATACTGTAGGGTTCGGCAGCACTTCAATATAATCAGTCAAGACGCGCCCAGGCGTTGCCGTCTCGCTGCCAGTCGTCAATTCATCAATCACCTGCTCCACAGCCATACGATTGAACTTCGGCAATAAACAATCTACCGCGTTCAGACGATCATTCCCCGGAATGCGGCGAGCCAGCGGCGAACGTACAAGACGTCCCAACAACTGAGTGATATGAGTCTTGTCGCTAGCTGCACGGAAAGAAATCATCACCTCGGCGCGTGGACAGTCCCACCCAGTACTAATAGCATCTTTGGCAATCAAAACTCGCACCCACGTCGATTCCTCAACACGTTGCGGCTCAATGTAAGGCACGTCACGCTGACCAAATCGCTGAGTGGTATGTTCCCCAAAAACATGCGCCACACTGGCGGAGGGCAGCTCGGGATAACGTTCAAATATAGTATCCAATGCCCGTCCGATATCATCAGGGTTAGGCGTATTCGGAACCTGTAAAACCATTAATGGAACAACAACATGAGCTTCCTGCTGTTGCACAGAATAAGCCCTCCAAGCAAGGCTTGACTCCTTCAACTTATCGGTTGCGCGCCGTACCAGTACTGTATCGAAATCGCCGATATTGTCGGGAATATCAAGCAAGATCGTATCTTTGATAAGTCCAGATTCCTGTACTTTGCTTGCATCAACTTCCACATTGGGTAGCTTGATGTGCTTTCCTGCCGACTCAATCGCCTTGTTAAATCGTTCCACTGTAGCTGAAATACCCCATACCGCTGGTATACCAGGCACGCTGCCTACGCCATTGATAAGCCGTTGGACGATAGTACTCTTGGCATTCTGGCTAGCAGTTGTTTGTGCGCCCATACCACGATGCGCCTCATCCAGTACCAAGTAGAGTGTCAAATCTGGGTCTTCAATAGTGTTCTGGATTGTATCCCAAATCGTGTATGCCCGCAGGTCAGGCCGCATTTCAGGGAACGTTTCATCTAACTTAGCAGCCATTTCTTCGGGATCATGACCCCGGACCAGTAAGCTGTTCTTACTCAGTTTCTGTGTATTAAGAAAATAGATTTTCCCCGCCTGAAATTTTGGCCTGTTAAAAGTGTTTTCCACCACGACTAGGTCGGTATAGTTAATGCGGTCACTGGCCTCAATAAAGCGAAAGCGAGTCTGCTCATTCAACGAAGGGTCATCACTGAACCAGATCACTACAGCCCCAGGGTCAGCATCAAAACTAAATTCATCATCCCCATGAAACAACGCCTCAAACGTAGCGGCGGCCATCACTGTCTTACCTGCACCGGTTACCGCTGTTAGTGAGAATGCAGTTCTATCAGACTCGTTATGCCACAAGCGGTGAGCCTTACCTAGATTGTTCAAGGCATCGCGGACAGCATCGCGCTGATAATCTTTAAGCGTGAATTTCATCCATTATTCCCCGTTGGTAAAGCTAAAGTTGGTAAGATATGATTCGTATAAACGCACTGGTTCGATACCATCGGGCAATCGCTTAGCAATGGCTTGGAAGCGACGGTCATCGTCGGTTACGATATAAGCAATTCGAATGCCAGCAACACCAGCTAGCGCCTTAATAAATGTTGAGGTTACGTCCACATTGTTTAGCAATCCATATGTATCAGCTATTGCCCAACCGTCGCTTGGGAGCTTATCTATACGACTGCCCCGGGCTCCTGCCCTCAGCCATAGCAATGGCGAAATACGTTCAAATGCTAGGTTGTAGCTGACTGATACCGGCGATTCATAACTCAAAGTAAAGAATTCTGCGTTTTCCTCAAGTCCTTCAGCTATTGGAAATTCATCGGTGAACTTGTAAACCCCTTTAATCAAATCACCATTTGGCGTCTTTCCCGTGATAGCAGCGGCAACCCGTGGCTTAGTAATATAGTCGCATATCCCATGCAATTCCCACTTGGCATCTCCCGGGCGCAACCCTTTCATACGCAAAGTTTTCTGTTCGTCGGCTGCAACTTCATTGTTGGTAACTGAAATACACTGTCGGCATCCGCCATCCTGTTTGTTGAGGCGCATGACAGCGTGAGCTGTCGTCCCTGACCCTGAGAAGAAATCTAGAATGATGGCGTCGGGCTTATTCATTACAAAGAACCGCAATGTGTCTTCAACAGCATATAGCGATTTTGGAAATGGAAATTTTCTGCCTGGGATAAGGGAGCGAAGCAATGTAGAGCCATATACACTTGCGTTATGAGATCGTTTGTTCCAGATGGTTCGCGGCCATGCAACTGAAGACTTTTTCGCCTGATAAACGGGATATCCATATTCATCCCTTCCAGTCATCACAATTTCGCCCTTTAATATTTGCGAACGAGCTCCGCCCTTCAAGTAAGTAACAGCATAGGAACGTCCAACTCTGGCCATCCCTTGTTTGAGAACGTCTATAAAAGTATCACGTCCGAGCTGCCAACGACCTTCCGATCCGTCTGTACGAATAGGCCATTTTACTATTTGATTTGGGTCACTCCCGTTAGAAACAGGGATTGAGTTGCCTTTACCTGGCGGAAATCCTACATCAATAACCTGGCGTGTCTCTTTGTCAATTGTAATCGGGTAAAACATATCCTCTCTAGATGCCCTTGTAGCATCTGTGCCACGTCGCATGAGGCTATCCCATGTTACTTTCCCTTCAACTGCTTCACCGTCCTTACTTTCACTATCATCCGTTGTTGCTATCATAGCGTCACCGGTCGGTATGGCAGCACCTTGGCCGAAAAAAACACAAAAAACGTATTCTTCAATACGAGAGAAACGGCCAGGACGTTGTGAGCCTTGAGGTGCAATGACTGTACTAATCATTTGAATGGTAGCCTCTGGGAAGAGCTGCTCTAATAACAGTCCAAGTCTTAAATATTCCTTCTCGTCGATTGTAATGAGCATCACTGAACTGACAGGATTCAACAATTCCTTGGCCACCAGCAGACGACGCTCAATCATTGCTAGCCACTTACTATGCCGGTACGAGTCGTCCTTCTCGACGTAGTCATTATTGTATTTCCAATCTTTCGCACCAGTGTTGTAAGGGGGATCAATATAGATCACATCAATCTTGCCCCGATGGGTGTAAGTCAACGCTTTTAGGACATGGTAGTTCTCACCGTTGATAACCGTATGGTAGGGTTTGTCACCACCTCGTGATACTTTACCGGTACTAAATAAGCCAGGATAGATACTGTCACGAAATTCAGAAACCACGACCAGATTTTCTAGTGATACACTTTGCGTTCCAAGCTCTTCCGCTTCCAACAACTCCAATATGGCTGTTTTCTTTGATTTATCTATAGCCTTCACCTGCCAAAGCTGCTGGTCTCCTTTCTTGAGTGAACCTCGTTCAGGTAGAATTCGCACCTTATCTCCCTTACGTATCGGGCGGAGTGGCAGTTCAACAGCTTCAGGACTGTGTCGTTCGAAGTTCAATCCGAAGGGAAGGCGTGATGATAAAATCTTGAACTCTCTATCTAGTTCAGATCCTAATGCAGGATCTTTCGCTTTCACTTTGGCAATCAAATCAGTCAGTCTGGACACTGAAATTTTTTCTCTCTATTGTGTATCTTGTTATTGACGATGCGCTTAAACCATACGCCATAAGCTCTGCCGCATGCTGATTCAGTCGCAAGTCATCAGCTTGAAAATACTTTTCCTTTACATTCAATAACATATACAACTAATGCATTGAAAATTCTGAGTAATATTAACATCCATCAGCAATACCGACGACCTAAAAAGCGGATGACATTGTAAACGTCTAAGAGATGCTAAGGTATGCTCTGTACCTCTTCTTCATAAAACCATTGACTCTCTTTAATTCTTGCCATTGCTGCCGCTGGATCGGACGACCAAAGCACTAAGGCGAGCGATTCTTGCGCACGGCTGCAAGTCACGTACAGCAAGCGTAAAGTCCGATCTATTGTTGTCTCCTTACCAGACTCTGCATTCTTTTTATCTGTTGGACTTAACTCCGCACCACCAAAAAATTTGTCGTACTTAATGAGATTTCCACCAGCAAGAGCATCATCCATTACAACCATGACGTGCTTGAACTCAGAGCCTTTAACTACCTGATGTGTTGCGAGCTCAGAAATCCCAGCAAGGTAATTCCGATAGCACTTAAGTTGTTTCCATGGAGAAGCAAACAGTGCACACCATCCACGGCGCATTCTGGTTTGCTTTGACTCATCCTCACCACGTCCAGGAGCTTGCGGGGCTGGTGACTTGTCGGCATAAGCCTCTAGGAGTCGATGATCAACCTCGAATAAGTTTGCACTCAAGACTGGCGCTAACACCTCAGCGATCGTTGACTCAGGGTTGGCGCAAGCCATTGCAAATATCGCTATCGCCTCGAGCATTTCATCAGTACGTTCAACTCTTGCTTCTGAGTCCTCAGGCATATTGTCTAAACCGCCATAACGTCGAAAAACCTCGGTGGCCTTAAACTCATTAACGATTCCTTCATCACTGACGCAGGCTTCTAAATGCGCCAGCTCATTAAGCAAAATTTGTACTGTTGAAGGCCCCTTATTGTCCCCACTGCCAGATGGTGCTGCAGCGTTGGGATCTAACAGAACCATTGCCTCATAGACATCAAGAAACGAGCCACGAGTGGCGACAAGCCTATGCTCAAGCGCAAGCAACTGATATTGCCCTTGATTCCAATCTGCTAAACCACTAATTTCAAACATTCGCTCAGCGCACCAGCGTTCACTAAGCACTTTATCTTCTGGACTTCGTGATGTATCCCCCAAGAAGAGCCGAACCGTTCCACCAGCTTTTTCCGTTCGGGGATGTTGTGCTGAACCCTTTGTTGGTTGCGTCCTACCTTCAAGTTCTGTTTCCCAGATTTTATTAATCAGTGTGACTATCCGTCGTTGACTGCGATGATTCATTTGTAACTCAGGCGTTGCCCAGCTTTCCGGAACAATGCTTGGAAGATCGGCATGACCATCCATATAAATTCGTTGTCGATGATCTCCCAGCAGACCAAGAGTCAAATCTCTCTCCCGTTTTTTGGCAAGCACCATCAAGGAGTCCAATACACCTTTCATCGTGTCCTGCGACTCATCAATCAGTATGATTGGATGTCGATCTTTGAGAATGGATTGGAGTGTTGGCTTATTTTGAAGCAACCAAGCTGTCGCATCGAGTACGTAATTGTGCGGTAGTGCGCCAGGCCCATATGTATTGCGATCAGGATGGTAATTGAATACTTCTGTTGTCCGAAGATCCTCAATTTCATTCGTGATTTCGTCAAGGTCACGTTGTTTTGCTGCAGTAATACCTTTCGGTTTCGCTTGTGCCTCTGCGGTCTCTTTAGCGAGTTGAGCTTCTTTTAATGCTATAAGGGACTCGCGAATGTCATCGTTGAACCCATTAATTAACTCCCAGCAAAACGAATGGATGGTAGACACACTGACTAAATTATTGTCCCCAAGACGTCCGTTGATTACAGAGACAGCATTCTTGGTGTAGGTCACAACTCTAATCGAACGCCCATACATCTTCAGGGACCGTGCTAATTGTCCCCCCTTCTCATGCTCAGTCACACCAGTAAGGCGACGTAAAACTTCTACCAAAGTTCGTGTTTTACCAGAACCAGCACCTGCAAAAAGGAAGTAGTTACGAGGTGGTATGTCTGTAAGGTAGCCGCAAATCTCTTCAACTACCCCTGCATCGCGATCATTGTCGTCAAGGGCTGATGAGTTAGTCATGCCATCACCTCCTTGCTTGGCTCAAGCTGTGTCTGGAGCCATTCCAATGCATCCTCGATATATTTAGGACAGACTATCGGCTCATCCGCAGCAACCATTTCAAAGATACTTGCGGCAAAGTCTCCTTTATTAAAAGATCCATGCATTAATTTATGCAGAGCCGCGAGCAGTTCTGGAATATTATCATTTTCAGCGACCTCTCTTGCTACTGAGCCCAGCGCACCCTTCGGCGGTTTGATTTGCTTCCCATCGCCATCGACTTTTTCATCAATAAGTTGCTTAAACCAAGGGATATTTCTAAGAATTAGAGAGTCTTCAAAAGTACTTGGCCATTGACCATCAGCTTCAGCTACAGGCAACTGCCATGCAAAACGTACAGAACATTCGGCAATTTCGTTCCAGACAAGATGCTCATTTTTCGGGTTCTTGAAATCCTCAAGCTGTTGCAGCTTAGGGTGCCATCCGCGAAGAGTCGGGTTCCCACATTGCAGTCCGGGTTGTCCTGTATTAGCTACAGCAACTAAGGTTGTAGTCGGATCCCCATTTTTTTTAGGCTTACCTGGTCTTTCTTCAACTGGATCGATATCAGTAATAATTACAGTTGGAATACGGAGTCTTTCAACGAGAGATCTTAGCCGATGAGCATGGCTGCCACCAATATCAAGGAAGGACAGATAGCGACTGTTGAGTGTTGCAAAATCTCTTTCAATGAAAAGTGGTAACAGCATTCGCTCAGCAACCCCCTCGACAAAGATTGCAGCATTGGCAAATAAAAGATCTGTGTGTTGAACGCGAAAATAACGTTCAGCGAATTGACGGGTCGTTTTATCATCACCAAAAACTTGCCCAAGATTAACCACCTCAGTGGTAGGCATGTTTTGTTCTTCACTCTTGGCAATACGGCGAACATATCGTAGCCGATCAAAATTCTCAGCATGTGCTAGATGACTAGAATGAGTACTGATAATCAATTGGCTTTTAAGACCTGACTCATTGCTACCGTTAGGACTGATTAGCTTATGTGCCTTACCCGGGAAAATACGTTGTACCTGTACGTGCAAATGAGCCTCGGGCTCCTCAATCATAACCAGATGAACAGGAGCTGGAGCGCCCTTTTCAGGATTTAAGCGAGCAGCTTTGAAAGAAACTAGTTGGTAACTAAGGGACTGTAAATTCTGATAACCGAGACCAATGGAATATTCCGGAAGAAGATCTTCTAGTGAATCCTTCTGCATGCTGTATTGAACAGCTGTCCCATGGTCGAGTAATTCGGCTGTCTGTATGCGCGTGCGGAAACGAATCTCTTGAGGGTCATGCAGGCCGGGATACCCAAGCTCTTTAACCTCTTCTACCGATGGCCCAATGGCCTCATGAATCTTTTTATCTAGTTCCTGCTGGGCATCAGCAACAGCTTTTATGAGATCAGCTCGGTGCCCATGACCTGTTGCTGCCACATTTAGATGCTGTCGAGCAAATTTGAGAAGCTGATTGGAGAATAAACCTATGCGATGTGGGCCAGAAGCAGACCGGGAATCAGCTTCCTCACTACCAAGGCCACGCTGTGCAGCCACAAAGTCTACTTTTATAAGTTTCTGCAGATGCTTACGATCAATTGGACTAGAGTCAGCATCCAGTACCTGGCTAACGTAGGTCTTTATTCCTTCCAAAGGGTTGTTATCGGCATCTAACTTATAGGCACGAACCTGGCCAAGTTGAGAAGGTTCTCGCAGCCAAAAATCAAGAAGATCAATCGGCCACGCAAGCGAATCCTTTCCCATATCCTTCACAGGTATTCTCGTCAGGTGATACTTCCAAGCCAACTGCTTCAGATCCTCAATGTTCGAAGCAGGTTCCAGACGCAATCGGACACCTATCCCGCCCCCCTTCCAACTGAATTTTGACAAGAACGGGGAGACATAATGGAACATACCGGCCTTAGCATCGAACCATAGATCTAGCGTTGGCATCGCCGAAATTAAGGTTTCAAGTTGCTCTTCCCATTCACCTTCGGATGCGCCAGACGTAGACGGGTCTTCTTCTAATGCGTCCCATGCTCTTCCAAGTTCCCGCAATTTTGGCCATTGAGAAACACTGATGTCGAAAGCACCAAATGACGAGCCATCTGCAAGGAAGTGGCGCAGTGCTGCCAGAATTGATGTTTTGCCGCTATTATTAGCACCGACGAGAATAGTAGTCTTAGGATCAATCTCAAGCTGGACCTTACCAAGTCGGCGGAACTGGCAAAGCTCAACAAACCGAAGGGATATCTGCCCAGATAATGATGTAGTGGCGTCTGCTGCTGACATTGTGGCTCCTCTCAATCCGTATAGGGATGCGCCAACCTGTAGCAGCTTAGCGCCACGCCGTAAGCTCGAATCTTTCTAACTTGATGCATTTAAACTACAAATCATTGAGTTGAGTAAGAATCGACACGGCAAGTTATATTACCGCCTCGTTAAAAAATACCCACCAGTAAATACGCTTGAGATGATGCTTATCACACTACTTTTGGCCTCTGCTACCGCCGCATATAGCAGTTGCTGAGATGTGAAAGGCGTCACATTAATCACAATCACTTGTAACCACGGTCAAGATCATTCGGGAAGTACGAGTCCTCCACAGCACCCGACACATCCTCATGACATACCATTACGAACTGAGCATTGAATTAATCCTGGAATCAGGTCATATCGGCGTTAGTCATAAACTGAGGTGGGATATTTTCTGTTTACAGAACAAGGGTAGTAGACTGCACTTCAGTTCAAGTGAAGAACCGGTTTGGACAGAAGTGCAGTTACGAAATGCCTGTGAATACTACCAATGGCATTACCGTCGGGATTGCTCAAGCTTGCTCAAGAGCCACGCATCAACTTCTGACTCCAGCCAGCCCACCGTCTTCATACCCAGCTTCACGCTTAAGGGAAAAGTCGGATCATAACGGCTTGAATCAGGCTTGCTCCAGTCGTAAATCGTTGAACGACCAATTCCTAATTTCTTGACAAGCGCTGGTATGCGCAGGATTTTAACGGCTGTTGGTTCCATAAAAAGGCTTCCTCTTTTGGGTTTGTTTTGGATGGAAGCCAGACTATCTGTTAGTGCAACTGTACAACATACGGCTGCAATACCTCATTTTTTACGGAGTTTAACTGACTGAATTATGGAAAATTTTAGTTTTGATGATTTTATCGTTGAATTGAAAACTACGTTCAACAACAAGAGTTCAGCATTATCTCGGGCGCTCAAGGATATTGGCTGGGAACAGGAAGAAGAGGTTTCAGGTGCAAATGAATATAATGAGTTTGTACAATCTCTGGTTGACAGTATGCTTAAGAACTCGGCAGTCCGCCGTAAGTTTGATGAGCAAGTTTACAGGTTGGGATTTGATGATCCGGGCACGATTCGCGAAACTGTAGATGAGTTTTTTTTTCTGGCTGACGTTAACTGGTCTCTGGGACTTGGGCTCCTTAACTCGAATCAGAATGAAGCGATACAGTGCATACTCATAGGTATTGAAAACCTTGATTACTGCCGTGGTATTGTAGAACACGAATTGTGGCAACAGCAGCAAGCTAAAAAAGCGGATGTTCCGGTGAAGGGTGGAAAAGAGAAAGCTGCACGTTTTGAACCGATGAAAACTGAAATTATTAGGCTTTTGCATGTAAAATCTTCACCTGAAGGGTGGTTACATAAGAAGGATGCTCTCCGAGATATTGAAGATGAGATTAATGACTATATAGCGATACACGGCTGGCCCTCAGCCACAGATAATAATAATAAGTCCAAGAGTGAAGCTGAGCTTTTTGCGTTAAGAGAACGAACTATTATGGACTGGTCTCGTAACGATCCTGACGTCAAATCAGCATTCGATAGCGTGCTCAAGCCCAAAAAACGCCAGACCAGATGATAATGAAACAACTGACAGAATCAGTCCTCTACTGAAGACTGTCAGTTCTTCCAGATGAATGTTAATTACCTCCGGCTCATTCCAATTGATCGATATCCATCGTCATAGCTCTTGGTGTGGTCTTTAGCCATATACTCCATGCGCTTCAGTAATTCGTTAACCTGTTGTATATAATTATGGAGTTTTCTGTTTAAATAAAAACACCCGTTCTCAGTCATATTCGCTAAACCTGAATATTGATCTGCGTCCAGGCCTAACGCGCTACACCATGCCTGCTGGATTAATGCGTATAGACTATCATCTGCATTATAACTCCCAGCACCGCGATAGAAGTCCTTATTCAGTAACAGTAATACATGGTAATGCTTGCGATGATTACGCTCACCGACTTCACGTACCCATACATACCGTAACCTATTAGACCGGTTACGTTTCCAGCGTCGGTTCTTACGTTGGCAATCGACCAGCAACTTAGCTTTCAGTGATTCAATAAAACGAGTAACCTCTTTGTTCGAATCACCATACTGATAGTGGTGGGGAAAACGTAGATCAATGCGTAGCGCTAACGTACGTGGAAACTCATCGACGGCATTACGAATAACATCGTAAAATGCTTGCTGGTAATCAGCATTCAAGGAATTACTTGGCATATAAACACCTGAATAAATAATCTTCCCAATAATTAACATTGAGGTACGGATAAGTAACCAAACGATTAATCATAGTGGTAATGTTACATGCAGATATGCACATGAACATAATCGGATAATAATCATTAACCGTATGGCGTTACATACTCAATAGGTATTATGTTATAATTAACTGTTTGTATGGGCATAGTGTATTATTATGTTAATAATAAATATTCTGGATAGGGAGTGTATGTACTAATAACAAACACTCAGCAGTAACAGGTATATGTTACTAATAAATATATATTACTATACCGACAGTAATTTCATCAGTGAAAATATAACAATAAGCACCTCCGCCTGAGTAAATCTTACCAAAATGATAAGCATGGTTATAATTTAACTCTGATATTAGTTTTACCCGTTTTTTACCGCAACTATCGATAAAACCCTGCGATTAGTTGCGATCAGTCGCAACTATCGCGACCAGTAGTGTTTATATGCTGCATTTTTTGTGAATGAATTGTTATAAAAATGATGGCCTTCATATACCTCTCGTCTACCTCGTCCTGAATAACCGATATCTATTGCCCCCTCCTTTTCAAGCCTGTCAATGGTTTTTTCCAGTAATTTACCTTTACGTAACACGTTTGGCCCGGCATTTCGTATTGAATTAAATCTGACATAATCTACATCGGTTTCGTCGAACTCACGACGAAGCCATGATAATAACAGCGCTTCATAATAGCCATCCTCGTTACCAAAGAGTTTTGTCGCTTGTTGCATATACCATTCACACAGCGACCATGCATTCTCAACATATTCTTTTTTTATCGCACATTCACCCTCGATAAAGTAACTCAGCAGAGCAGCCAGACGCGCAACATTATTCGCCTGCTTGGATGAGAAGTCTTTCAGGTTTGCATATTCTTCATCGGTACCAATACGAAGTTCTATTTCATCGTGAATTTCTTCCCATGCCTTCTGAGCAGAAGGTTCGAATGATAAAGATGTCTGATGCTCCTGCCCGTCATGAGACGCATTTTTTTCCAGCAGTTCATTCATACGCTGATAGAAGCGAGTAGTAAACTTCAGGTCATCGGCCTGAGGGTCAGGTTGACGACTAATAAAACGCTGACCCTGTGTCGATAATTCCTTATCAATATACAAGACAAGACAACGTGCAAACAAACCACTTCCGCGTGCACGTTTGCCCTGACGTTTTAAATAATCATCAAATATTGGTTTTTGTGTCATGACAAACAACGTAAGACACCCACCCCTAATCGTAAAGCTCGGTCCTGTTTTTCGATTAACACTAAAATCCCCTCCATCCCACATGGAGTTGATAAATCCAGGGTCATTCATTGCCTGTCTGTCAAGAATATTAGCACCTTCATCAGTTATTAACCCTGTTTGTGGAGAGTTGATGTGCATTTCTAATTGCAAGGCTTCAGGGGTGACATTGTTATAAATATATCTCCTAGCTTTCGGTGGTACAGGTTTTTCAGCGTATAACGCTTCTAACTGTCGTGAAAATTCATTTGTACATATTCCTTTCATAGTGGCTTTCTCAATGCATTTCATGAGTGCATTTTCTTTCTTGCTCCATATTCTAGAGCGGCGCTCATGTTCTTTCTTCTGCTCTTCATACTGGAGTAATGCACGTCGGTCACGCTCATGAAAAGGTTTGAATACCAGTTTGTCAACCGTCGTTTTTCTCTCACCCGAGTCTGCTATCACGAATGAGTACAATGATACCGGAGATACAATGTTGTCAGTTATTTTTACCTTAATCAAACTCTGACACGCCAGCGATATCGCACAAAGAACTGATGAGGTAACCATTTCACCCGGAGCCTGCGTAACATCCTCAAAATGATAAATGGCTTTACGCAATGTTCTTGAAATAGCATGGTAGGGAAAGTCTCTCATTAAAAACCCTTCTGGATATGTTGTTTGATAACTGACAGTAAATCTAGTTGCGATTTCAAGTCAATATAATAAATTGAAATTCAGGGTGACCGGATGGCATTGGACTAAATTAGTTAACTGGCAGAAGTCAGGATTATCACCCATCTGTTATTTGAGTGATGTAAAGATAAATGGATGCTGCCTGCTCGGTTAATATGAGGCTCAGGTATTTTTAAAAAACTCTCAGTTATATATCACCTCAGTGAATTCCCTCCCGTTTACTTCGTCAGGCCATCTCTTCCGGATGGCATTATTTCATTCAGAGGCCGATATGAAACATCCCTCGGGCTATGCCCTTATCCGTCGCCATCTCCGGCGTTATCCGCACGCGCTGCGTCAGCATCTGCTGCAGGAACTTAACTGGCTCGTTACCTATGAACCCGTGATTGGCATTATGGGCAAAACCGGCGTCGGCAAATCCTCATTGTGTAACGCACTGTTCCGGAGCGAAGTCTGTACTGTCAATGCCGTGGAAGCCTGCACCCGTCAGCCACAGCGTGTCCGGCTCCGTTTCGGTAATCACTTCCTGACGCTGGTTGATTTACCCGGTGTGGGCGAGAGTGTTACCCGTGATGGTGAATACCGTGAACTGTATCGTGACCTCATGCCACAACTCGATATGGTGCTGTGGGTACTCAAGGCCGATGACCGCGCCTATGCGGTGGAAGAGCAGTTTTATCAGGACGTATTCGCGCAGTACAGCGGACCGCAGCCGCCGGTGTTATGGGTGCTCAACCAGGTGGACAAAACCGACCCCGCCGAGCAGTGGAACTGGCCGTCCGCCCAGCCCTCGGCGTTACAGGCCGAGCGTATTGCGCAGAAACAGCAGGCGGTGGCCCGGCAGTTAGGTATCGCTGAGCAGGATATTCTGCCGGTTTCGGTCCGGGGGCGCTATCGTCTGTCGCGTCTGGTGGAGGCCATGATTACCCTGCTCCCAAAGCAGGCCCGCAGTCCACTTGTGCCGCACCTGCAGAACGGGTATCGCACTACCAGTATCATCAGCACCGCCAGCAGCAGCTTTGGCGATGCCGTGGTGGACGTTATCGATAAGGTTATTGACCTGGCCCCGCTACCACAGGTGGCTCGCATTGCACTGCAGGCTGCAACACACGCTGTCGCCCGCGCGGCACGCTCCCTGTGGGGATTTTTCTTCGGCTAGTCACTTCGCTTTCAATGAGCGGCCTTGCCGTTTTCGATAAGTTTCTTTGTTTCATCACGATCGATTTTCTCGATCGAGCCGATCGATATTCATCGTTGTACATGATTAATCCGGTAGCCACATAATCCACAGGGCATTATGTGATTTGTTAATTTTAACCATCAAAATCAATGCGATGTATCGCAGGGATTGTCACGCATTAAGGAAAGTATATGCCGTTAATTCTGTTATGGGGCGCTCTGGCCCTGTTGCTGGGTATCGTGGCTTCCGCTAACGGACGCTCGTTCTGGGGCTGGTTCATTCTCGGTCTGATAATCGACCCGATACTGGCGGGGCTGCTGTACTGGCTTATTGCAAAGGACCGCACATGAAAACATTTCTGCGTCTGTTCGGTAAGTTCACCCGCTGGTACATCACCCTCATTATCTTTATGGCCTGCCTGCTGTTCATTATCACCACCCTGGGCAATATGGCTGGCTTCTGAAGGGACACTCCAATGAAAAATAAACTGATTATTTCATTTTTACTGGCTTCAGTGCTGACGCCTTCTGTCTCGCATGCGTTTGGCAACCGTGATAGCTGGGTAAGTGGCTATGCGCAGGGAACCTCTGAGTACACCATCCTCGGTAAAGGGCAATCACAACTTTACCTGGCCTGCGACAGTTCCGGCTCACAGCCAGCGACCATTATCTTCACTGACGTGAATGGCCATCGGGTCAGGATGGACAGTGGTCAGACGCTTACCATGAGAATTGATAACGCTGAAGAAGTGAATATCAGCGAAAGCGAGTCTCATGTGGGATCTGACAATGTGATGTGGGCATGGAACAAATTACGCACCGGCAAACTTGTTGTGGTTGCAGGTAGCGGGGTAAAACCTGCCACTTTCACTTTAGCGGGGGCTGCTGCAGTTCTTCCTGCGTTCGGTGACAACGGCTGCGTGCCCGGATTTGCACTGTAGTTGTGCCTCACTCTTACAGGTTAAAGGAAATTTAATGAAGAAAATCATCACAGTCGCAGCACTCTGTCTGCTGTCATTTTCTTCGCTGGCCGCTTCTTCACCGGTCAGCGTCAGTGTTAGTCCCGGAAGCTACAGCCACTACTCATCGATTCGGATTACATCAAAAGTCGATTCGATTGTGATTAAACAACTCATTGTCAACCGGGGAAACTGCCAGGATGCAGAATTCGCCAGCCCGTGGAAACCGGTACGTCTGGGATTTGGCGGTGCTGTATCCCATGAATTTACCGGCAAGGGGCTGATGGTTCCCTGCAATGTACTGGAAGTGGTGGTCCAGACAAGCGAAGGCGCATGGCAGTTTGATTTTGACAGCTGACACCGCGAGCTTTTCCACCTTTCTTTTCTATCTGAACGCCCTGCTCAAACGAGCAGGGCGTTTTCTTTTGCCTCTTTTAAAGGAATTACTCATGAGATTAGCCAGCCGATTTGGCCGTATAAACCAGATACGCCGTGACCGTCCTCTGACCCATGAAGAGCTGATGAGTCATGTTCCCAGTGTATTCGGGAGTGACAAACATGAATCGCGTTCAGACCGTTACACCTACATTCCGACCATCACCATCCTCGAAAGCCTGCAGCGCGAGGGTTTTCAGCCGTTCTTTGCCTGCCAGACAAAAGTTCGGGACCAGAGCAAACGGGAGCACACCAAACACATGCTTCGCCTGCGTCGCGCCGGGCAGCTAAACGGTCATCAGGTACCGGAAATCATTTTACTCAACAGCCATGACGGCTCATCAAGCTACCAGATGCTGCCGGGGCTGTTTCGTGGCGTCTGTACTAACGGTCTGGTCTGCGGTCAGTCATTCGGAGAGGTGCGGGTACCACATAAAGGTAATGTCGTTGAGAAGGTAATTGAAGGGGCTTACGAAGTTCTCGGGGTATTTGACCGGGTGGATGAAAAGCGTGATGCCATGGCGTCACTTTTACTTCCGCCACCAGCACAGCACGCTCTGGCGAATGCCGCGCTGAAATATCGCTTTGGTGAGGACCACCAGCCGGTCACGGTATCGCAGTTGCTGACCTCACGTCGCCGGGAGGATTGCAGCGATGACCTGTGGACCGTCTACCAGCGCGTGCAGGAGAACCTGATGAAAGGGGGATTGTCAGGACGAACCGCACAGGGGAAAAGCAGTCGCACCCGTGCCGTTACCGGTATTGATGGCGACGTGAAGCTCAATCGTGCCCTGTGGGTAATGGCAGAGAATATGCTTGAGTTTTTTGGGCGTTAAACAACGGTAGCAGCATAAGGAGATAGTTTAATGGATACACAAAACCTTCAGTTCGATGAGCAGACAGCAATTACTGCCTCAGTGGTACCTGATGAGTTACGCATCGGCTTCTGGCCACAGCACTTTGGCTCCATCCCGCAATGGATAACCCTTGAGCCCAGGATTTTTGCCTGGATGGACCGCCTGTGTACCGATTATCACGGTGGTATCTGGCGCTTTTCGACGCTCAGCAACGGCGGCGCTTTTATGGCCCCTGAGTCAGAGCAGGATGAGAAGTGGACATTGTTCAACAGTATGAATGGCAACGGCGCGGAACTTACTGGTGAAGCTGCAGGGATAGTCACCTGCCTGATGGCATACAGCCACCACGCTTGCCGTACCGAATGTGACGCGATGACTGAGCACTATTATCGCTTACGTGACTTCGCGCTGAACCATCCAGAGTGCACAGCCATTATGCATCTCATTGACTGAGGAAAGCCGAGCATGAGTACCGCAATACCCCCACTGTTATCGCAGCCTGAACTCTTTCCTGTGTCGGTCATGGCTAAGCATGGCTGTTTACTCCCTACGACTTCCGGACTGACACCCTACGCCCAACGGACTATTCGCCGCGCTATCAACCTGCTGGATAAATATCTGCGCCAGCCCGGCATAGCCTTTACTTCAAGCACTGGTGCCCGTGACTGGCTTCGGCTACAGCTGGCAGGACAAGAACGGGAAGTGTTTATGGTGCTGTATCTCGATAACCAACACTGTTTACTGGAAAGCGAAATACTGTTTGCCGGTTCAGTTAATCATGTGCAGGTCCATCCCCGTGAGGTAGTGAAGTCAGCGCTTCGCTTCAATGCCGGAGCTGTCGTGCTCGCACATAACCATCCATCCGGCGATCCGGAGCCTAGCAAAGCAGATCGCCAGATGACTGACAAACTGAAGGAGGTGCTGGGACTGGTTGATGTAAAAACGCTCGATCACCTGGTTGTCGGTCAGGATGACATTGTGTCGTTTGCAGAACGAGGCTGGATATGAAAATCATCAGTAAGCGCCAGGCCATGGCTCTGTACCGGCAATATCCGAGCTCCCGACTGTTTCGCTTCTGTACCGGCAAATATAAATGGACTGGCAGTATCTGCCATTATGCTGGCCGGGAAGTTCAGGACATACGCAACGTTCTGGCCGTCTTTGCTGAGCGCCGTCAGGATCGTAATGGTTCCTATGTCATTCTTCGAAGTGTCACTCTTAATTAATCCTTCCCTTTAATCAGGAACAATAATGAACAATCACTCAGCATTCGGTACCAAACCGGAGAATCTTACCTACCAGGAGTGGGGACTAAAGCGCACGATCACACCCTGTTTTGGCGCTCGTCTGGTGCAGGAAGGCAACCGGGTGCATTTTCTCGCTGACCGGGCCGGATTCAACGGTGCTTTCATCGACTATGACGCGCTAGGCCTGGATCAGGCCTTTCCATTGATACTCAAGCAACTGGAGCTGATGCTCACCAGCGGAGAACTCTCTCCCCGGGATGAGCACTGCGTCACGCTATATCACAATGGACTGACTTGCGAAGCCGATACACTCGGCACCTGTGGCTATGTCTACATCGCTATTTATCCCGACCAGCCTGAACCCCATTAACTCTACGCTTATCTCTTAAACTCATAGAGCAAACATCATGCAAACCTTATCATCACACCCGACACGGGCGACTCAGCCCTGTCTGTCACCCGTTGAAACCTGGCAACAGCTGCTGACTCATCTGTTATCGCAGCACTATGGCCTCACGCTGAATGACACGCCGTTCAGTAATGAAACCACCATACGTGAACATATTGATGCCGGAGTATCGCTCAGCGATGCGATGAACTTTCTGGTCGAAAAATACGAACTGGTTCGAATCGACCGAAAGGGATTTTCGTGGCAAGAACAAACCCCGTATATTTCCGTAGTGGATATTCTGCGAGCAAGGCGCTCTACCGGCTTGCTAAAAACTAATGTGAAATAAACGCTTAAATACAGAGCAGACTAGAGGTAAGCAAAATGCTAATCTCACAGACGAAGAGACTCCTGCTGTAACCTCCCCTCCCTGCAAAACACCTGACATTTTCTTTTAGGACCAACAATGGGACCAAAATGAAAATTGAACTGAAGGTTATCAGCCATTAAACAACAAGTTACAAACCCAATTCAGACTCCGCCAGCCCACCAAAATTCTCCATCGGTGATTACCAGAGTCATCCGATGAAGTCCTAAGAGCCCGCATGGCGCAAGCCCTGCGGGCTTTTTTGTGCCTGTCGTTGTCCGAGAACATCCGGCTAAATCCAGAGAGAATTGGTACACGTTTAGGTATACGGTAGGATGTATGCCTAAAAGCGTATACCAATTCCTGAAGGAGCGACCATCGTGGCACGGACAATACGCCCCCTGACAACACCGCAGTTCTGCACGCTAAAGTGTTAGAGAAGGATCTAACGCTGCATGATGGCGATGGCCTTTTCCTGATAGTGAAAACCAGCGGGAAAATCTCTGGCGTTTCCGTTATCAACGTCCGGTAACAAAGCAGCGGACATTGATGGGGCTCGGTGCATTCCCCGCCCTTTCGCTTGCTGATGCCCGAGGGTTAAGAGCTGATTACCTTGCCTTATTAGCCAACGGAATCGACCCACAAATTCAAGCTGAAGTTGCAGAGGAACAGCAGCAAATCGCTCTGGACAGCATTTTTTCGACGGTGACCGCTAACTGGTTTCAGCTAAAAAGCAAAAGCGTTACACCTGATTACGCAAAAGATATATGGCGCTCACTGGAGAAAGATGTATTCCCTGCCATCGGTGAGATCCCTGTTCAGCAAATCAAAGCCCGTGCATTGGTTGAAACGCTTGAACCAATCAAAGCACATGGAGCACTTGAGACAGTACGCCGGTTGGTGCAGCGCATTAATGAAATAATGATTTATGCCGTCAACACTGGTCTGATTGATGCGAATCCAGCATCCGGTGTTGGAATGGCCTTTGAGAAACCCAAAAAGCAAAACATGCCAACACTTCGGCCAGAAGAATTGCCTAAGCTGATGCGTTCTCTCATCATGTCAAATCTATCTGTTCCAACTCGCTGTCTCATTGAATGGCAGCTCCTGACGCTTGTGCGCCCTTCTGAGGCCTCCGGTGCTCGGTGGGCAGAGATCGATCTCGATGCAAAGCTTTGGACAATTCCGGCAGAACGGATGAAAGCGAAGCGTGAGCACATTGTACCTCTATCTCCTCAGGCATTAGAGATTCTGGAAGTAATGAAGCCTATTAGTGCTAATCGAGAGCACGTCTTTCCTAGCAGGAATGACCCAAAGCAGCCAATGAATAGCCAAACTGCAAATGCTGCTTTAAAAAGAATAGGCTACGGTGGTAAGTTAGTTGCTCATGGCCTAAGGTCAATTGCGAGTACAGCACTTAACGAAGAAGGTTTTAACCCCGATGTTATTGAGGCAGCTCTCGCGCATTCAGACAAAAATGAGGTTAGAAAAGCATATAACCGCTCCATATACCTTGAACAGCTTAAAGAGTTAATGACATGGTGGGGTTGTATTGTTGATAAATATTAGATTACATGAAGACTGATGATTAAGGACATAAAATGAAAAAAATGATTGATTGTGAAACGGCCTTAAAAGAATTAGTTGAGACATACACCGACAGCGAGAAAATAAGAAACGAAGCTCAAACTAGGCATCATATTATCAATAAAATAATTTATAATGTGCTTGGTTGGCCTGAGGATCAAGTTGAAGTTGAAGACTATGAGCAAAAAACATTCACAGATTATGAACTAGGAAAACCACGACAGGTTATTATTGAAGCAAAAAGAGAAGGCCGTACATTTGAAATACCTGCAGGTATATCTAAAAAAAACATAATTGATATACCTGCTTTATTAAAATCCAACGAAGATTTATCTGATGCTATTAAGCAGGTTCAATTTTATTGTTCTTCAAGAGGTACGCCAATTGCGATAGCGACAAATGGGCATCAGTACATATCATTTATTGCAAGCAATCAAAACGGTTCATCTCCCCTAGATGGCAAAGCATTAGTTTTTGAAAGCTTGGAAAATATGCTTACAAACTTCACCTTAGCATGGAATATGCTTTCTTACTATGGAGTGAAAGAGCAACGTCTCCTGAAGTATCTTAGCTCAGAAGCTAGTGGAATCCCCAATAAATTATCATCTTACTTGACCATGTATCCAAAAATAAGATATGCCAGTGATATTCAAACATCATTACGTCAAATATCTGAACTCATTATTCAAGATGCATTAGAAAGTAAGGAGGTAGAGGAGGTTTTTTATCAAAAATGTTATTGCGAAAGCGGCGCATTATCTAAATATGCTCTATTGAGCAAAGAAATGTTGCAAGCACGTTATGCTGCATTGTTCAGTGATAGTGAATCATCACCACAAATTACATCTGTCAAACCTGACAGGAAGGAACAAAGTTTAGATCCAAGTATCATGGCTGAAGCTTTATCAAAGCGCCCAATTGTCTTGATCGGTGATGTAGGTGTTGGAAAAACATCTTTTGTTAAAAATCTTATATACTCTAGCGCCTTTAAAGAATTTAATGAAGCCATTTACATATATATTGATTTGGGTGCGAGCGCTACACTTTCAGATAATCTACAAGGTTTCATCCTTAATCAAATAGAGGAACAACTATATGATAAGTATGACACTGATATTACCGAATTTAAATTCATCAAAGGAGTTTACTCGCGGGACATTCAGCGTTTCTCATCCGGAATATGGGGCTCATTGAGAGAAACCAATAGAGAGAAATACGAAGAAAAACAATTAGAAATGCTTTCCGAAAAAATATCTGTTAAAGATGAACATCTCAAAAACTCGATCAACCACATTTCCAAACAAACCAAAAGACAAGTTATTATTTGCTTAGATAATGCTGATCAACGTGATTTTGAAACACAACAGCGTGCATTTGTCATATCACAAGAATTAGCTAAAGAATGGAATTCTTTGGTTTTCATTTCCGTACGCCCACAAACATTTTTTAAATCAAAATCATCAGGAGCACTTACCGCATATCCACACAAAGTATTCACCATTGCTCCACCTAGAATTGATCAAGTTCTTGATAAACGTCTCATGTTTGCTCTTGAAATGTCCGAAGGTAAAATCCCTTTAGAACAGGCTGAGTTTGTTAGAATCAATATCAATAACCTTTCAGTTTTTATTAAAGTCCTGCTTGAATCCCTCAGAAAAAATAAAGCTCTTGGCGAGTTTATTGAAAACATTACGGGTGGGAATGTTAGACAAGCATTAAGTTTTATCACTGGTTTTATTGGTAGCCCTAACGTTGAGGCAGAAAAGATAATTCGCACCTTTGAACAAGAGGGACGATACCAAATACCGGTACATGAGTTTTCAAAACAAGCCCTGCTAGGCGAATTTTCACACTTCGACCCCAATACGTCTTTAGCAATGAATCTATTCGATGTATCAATAGCTGATGAATCAGAGCATTTTCTAGTCCCTATGATAGTCGCGCTGCTATCAGAAAAAAATGAAATTCAAGATAGAGATGGTTTTTGTGAAACTTCAAAAATAGTTGAAGAAATGCAAATACTTGGTTACATCCCTGAACAAACTGAGAATGCATTAAGACGCTCGACAAACAAAAAACTTATCGAAACATCTCAACGTTTTACATTTGAAGAAGATGAAACAGGATTAATTGGTGAAATGCCAAACAAATTTAGAACAACCTCAATCGGGCAATACCATTTAAAACGCTGGATTAGCGACTTCGCGTATCTTGACGCAATGTTATTTGACACTCCTATATTCAACCCAGAAATAGTTAATGGCATGCGTACTTCTTGCGAGTCTTTTAATATCGAAGATAGATTTAATCGGACCGTCGCATTCAAAACCTACCTGACTTCCGCCTGGAATAAACTCATAAACAAACCTAGTTATTTCGATATGATCGAATCTTTAAAAACGGGCGATGCTTCATTTGAGAGTGTCAAACGGGTTGTTGATGCTAATCATAAATAGAGAACCAGGGTTGCGCGCAATGCTCTCCCCGCCCCGCCTGCCCGCTTAATGGGGCGCTTTTAATGCAGGTGCATGGGTGGCCTCAGGCTGCGCCAGAGCTGGCGCTGGCAGGGTGGGCGGGAGCGTGAAAACGTATGCAAAACCATGCACCTTACACATGCATGGCTTAATTCAGGGAAAATGGCGGGATTTACGGGGATTTTTTGACGGGATACTGCGCGGCCAGTTCAGCGCGTTTTCGGACGTAATACTGGTTTTGTGCAGGCGTGAATTTTTCACGATTATCATCCCGTGAAACCGCGTCAGGCCTGAACCCAATGGCCGTTAAAATGTCATTATCCTGTGCGGAATAATTTATTTTTCCACCGGCGGCCAGCCACACCGACAGCGCTTCACGCAGGTAATCCACCGAATGCTGCATTACGCAGTGTCTGACGGCGGGATGCTGGTTGTTATAGCCCATTAGCTCAGGGGCAAGTGCGGCGGTCAGCTCCGCGCCGTGCACCTGCATAAAATCATTCAGGCGGTTGCGGATGCTGATGCGCTGCACGTCCTCATGCGAGCGAATATAGCGACCAGCAGCCTGATTAATTTCCCATTTTTTACGTCGATAATATTGTAAGCACCCTGTTTTACTTCCACGCACTTTTTTTGAGTACTTCCAGATTTTAAGCCATCATCAGGCACTCATCCGACACCGGGTTATCCAGAAGTCCCTGCAACCGCTTACTGCGACATACAACCCGCAGATTTCCCCTCGTGATATTGCCCATAAAAAGGAGCATCGAGCGTTGGAATATAAGGCCAGTCAGCTTCGCTTTTTATGATATTTCGCGCAGCCATTGCTTCTTGCTCGGTTAAAAACATCCCTGAAAGACTGTTGTCAGCATCAATAGCAAAAAACGTAATCTCTGAGTCACAAAGTTGAGCGTTAACAATAACGAAGAGAGAATATGTTGCTCTTGCCCAACTTTCCTCTTCAGAACCAGGGACTTCTGCAGAATATATAGTGAACTCCTCTCCATTACACGACACTTTGTATTCTGGGATTTCAGAATCAATATACTCATAAATCTGAGCGGGATTGCGGATATGTTTTTTTAACTCAGGCAGCAAGCGTTGATAAGCCCCGGCAATCCCTTCTTCAGCCAATGTCTCAGCATCCAGAAAAGTCAGGTCATCATAGTTCAAAGGACTTTCAGTGTCTTTGACATTGTCCTTTCGAAATGTTGGCAGCATTTTCAGCAATCCAGAAAACATAACATATTCCTGAGCAAAGAGTTTTTGTTACTGACAGTAAGATACAATACTTGTACAGCCCATGACATCCTCCAGTCACTAAATATCATGCTGTGTGGTGTTCTGCTTCACTTACAGTCTATTCCTAAAGCCACCCGCGCATTTCGCATGTCATCCTTAATCACGCTCATAACACGAAAACGTTAATTGAGGATAAATGATGAAAAAAACAATTATCGCATTATCTGCCGTTCTGCTGGCTTCTCCTGTTTTTGCGGCGACCACACATGCAACCGACGATACCGTCGCCACGGCGAACGCGCACGCCAGCACGGCGAAGCAAAAGCTGCATGAAGAACAGAACAAAGGTGAAGAGCTGAAGCTGAAACAAAAGCATGCCGCAGAAGGTAAAAGCGAAAGCTTTGGCAGCAAGGTCAGCGAAGATTCCCAGAAAGCCTGGCATAAAACCAAAGAGGGTACCGAGAAAGGCTGGGACGTAACCAAAGCCAGTGCAGAAAAAGGCTGGAATAAGGCCAAAGAGGGTGCCGCTGAGCTGGAAAAGAAAGTCACTGAATAACACCTCCGAAAGGTCGCGCAAGCGGCCTTTTTTATTTACCTCCCCTGTCCTCCTTCCATACCAACCGGAAACGCTAAAATAAAAGCGTGAAGACCGCATATTCTTCATTCCCTGAAGAGAGGTACACGCAGATGAACATTAAGGAAGTCGCACCTGAAACCCGTGGCGTCACCGTTGAGCTTCTTGCCAGCATTGACCTGGGCCCTGAAATTGCCGGGATGGAAGGCCGTCAGCTTCGTATGCGTAAGGTCACTATCGATCCGGGAGGTGTGTTTGGCCCGGTACATAACCATGTTGATCGTCCCGGCACTGTCTACATTTTACAGGGCACCATTACCGATCACCGAAATGGCATTGCAACAGACTATGGCCCGGGCGTGGGCTGGCCTGAAGATCACAACACGATTCACTGGCTGGAAAATCGCGGTAGCACCCCGGCCGTTGAAATCTCCGTTGATATTGTTCACATTGTCTGAACCCTGGACCGGCCCGACGGGCCGGTTCGGATATTACGCGGCGAATAAAACCTCTGCGTCAGGCGTTAATACAATGCCTGAATGATGGAGATGCTTAGATGATGCGTAATATCGCTCTGCTGATTGTGATATTGCTTAGCCCGATGGTGAATGCAACCCCTGTCCGCTATGCCATTGACCAGCAAAAAACAGGAATTGTGCTCTCCTGGCGCGCGTTCGGTGGCATACTCTCGCAGGCATGGCTCAGAGGGGTTACGGGCGATGTCATCCTCGATCCAGCGAACGAATTCAACGACCAGATCCATGTCACGATCCCCGTAGCCACACTGGTGGCATCCAATAGTCTGCTCACCTGGCAACTCAAAAGCGATATGTTTTTTGATGCTGCACGCTACCCGACAATCATCTTTATCAGTGACCGGGTGGTTACGCTGCAAAAGGATCATTTTCGGGTATTTGGCACACTGAACGTGAGAGAGATACGACGGCCGGTGATTCTGGATGTCATGCTCAAAGAGCATAACCTGGCATTTTTAGCGCTCCATGCCACTACGGCTATCTCGCGCGCGTCTTTTAACATGGATCGCTTTGCCCTGGTTGTCGATGACCGGATTGTGATCAATATTGATATTCAGGCCCGGCCCGGGCGCGAATCAACCAATCATGCGCAATAACGCCTGCGCGGTCTCCTGCAGTTGTGATGCGGGGTTACGTCCAATCAGGACAAACTGATGACCCCGACGGTTCCACCAGGCAATGTTCATGTTGTACCGTTTTTCCGCCTGAACGGGTGTGGTTTTCCCCTGCTCCGTTGCGGAGATGCACAGCGCCATCGGGCCATAATCATTGTGAAGCCAGGCAATCTGCGCAATAGAGGTTCGTTCATACCGCAGAATACGCACCATTTTCAGCTCTGCACCTGGCAGCATCAGCTGCTGTTCATTGAGCTGTAACCCTAAATCCTGCATCGTACGGGTCAACCCTTTCTGGAGTAACGCGGCCCCACTGTCGACATCCACCAGCGTTTCAGCACTGTAAAGCGACATGTATTGCGCCTCCAGATCACGAATCTGCTCGTTTTCATCCTGTTTTTCTGATGCCGGGCGCACCAGATATCCCAGACCGCTTCCTAAGACCAAAAAACTCAGTGAAGCGGCAATCAATGCGCGGCGGCTAACGCTTGCGCGTGGTTCAGGGTGCTCCGCAAGATGTTGCTCCAGCCTGGCCTGCATTCTTGCAAGCGGGGCATCGTTCAGCCAGGACGCAAAGGCACTTTTATAATCCTGATGGCTTTTCATCAATTCGGCGGTTCGTGCAGACAGTTGCGTGTCACCGCGCAGGCATTGTTCAAACTGACGTGCATCCTCACTCTCCATCTCGCCATCCAGCCAGGTGACAATGGCATCGTCGTTATACGGGGGCGCAAAACGAATCGGTTTCAAGAGCGTTTCTCCTGTGCAGAGGGCGGCAGGTCAAACGACCTTGCCAGCGTGGCACGCGCGGTGGCTAACCGGCTCATAATCGTGCCGACGGGTACCGATAAGGTTTCTGCCGCCTCCTGATAGGTAAACCCTTCGACATAGACTAAAAACACGGTATTACGCTGCGCTTCTGGTAGCGCATTAACCCGCAGCATAATTTGCCGAAAACGCAGGCTGTCATCGTCCTGGTCACGCGTGTCTGGAGCCTCCAGATCGTCACTTTCCACAAATCCCTGCCCCATGCGAACCCGACGCGCACGCAGGTCGGAAATCCATATTGAGTGGAGAATAGAAAACAGCCACCTGTCGATGCGCGTGCCCGGCGTAAACTGCGCGCTCTTTTCGAGCGCGCGCACGCAGGTTGACTGGACAAGTTCTTCCGCCGTATCACGATTATGCGACAACACCAGGCCGTAGCGCCAAAGGCGCGTGAGGTGTGCGGCAAGCTGCTGGCGAACGTCACTGGTTGTGATTTTACGACCCTCACGGTTGAACTCAGGATTCCGGATGTCCGTTAATGGCAGCCTGCAGGTCACGATATTCCTCACAGGTTTGGCCACAAATACCGGCGATAACGTTCAGCTGTTCTTTCGCCAGATCGGGGCGTCCTTTTACCATCCAGGCTTCACCCAGATACTCACGCGCTTTGGCATAGTTAGGGTTCAGGGCAAGAGAGCGCTGATAATACCCAATCCCTTCATCCGTGCGGCCCAGTTTGCGGGTGGCGTACCCCCGGTAATTCCAGGCTTCTGCCGTATTGCTATTTTTCAGGGTGTTGAGAAGGTTTAATGCCGCCTGATACTCCCCTTTCTTAGCAAGATGGTAGGCATAGTTAGTTTTGTCCTGATCGCTAAGACTGCTGCTTTTATCAGGCACGCATTTCTGGGTGGTGCTGTCATACACCTGTCCGGAAGGACAGTCAGGCGTTTTACTATTAGTACTATTATTGCCCATAGCCAGCGCTTGTGGGGCATGCAGGAACAATAACAGCACCGGAACGGCCAGATAGCGGACGGTGGCGAAGGTTTTCATATTTTGCTCCAGGGTGAATGCACAGTAGGTGTACATAGCGTTAACGCGCAGTAGCGCGTTTTTATTCATCACCTGAACATTTTTTCTGCACACCGGGCTCATTCATCCCCGGGAGAGTGGCTACACATTGGTTCTCAATAGTACATTCAGCATATGAATAATAAGTGAATCACTATTAGCGCGATTATATTAATACGCGTCACGAAAAAACTAAAAATAAAATAGCAAACATAATATATCATACACCACGCTCCATTTATTGCGGCTTAAATGGAGGTTAAGCCGCAATAAATGATCGTGTAAATAAATTAAATTAACATCACCAGAAAATACTCCCTATCGCAAATTAACCTCTCTCCGCCACGAACCAACCCCCTTCAACCCCGCGCCACGCCTGGCGTTAAAAGCCATACACACGAAAAAACCACCTCTCTGCTGCATTAATATTTATTCTCTCCATCAGGTTTGCGTAATTGAATTTTTATAGCTATATCATTTTTAGACGAACAAAAAACAATAACACCACGAATTAAAGGGATTTATATAAAGAAGAAAAAAACAACTTAATATTATCTGAAGGAAATAATAGATATCGGACGCGTATAGCCAATTTTTATTCTGGCGGGCTTCGTTCGCACTGAAGAAATCATCATCGTGTTACTCATCAAAATAGCATCACCACCAGGAGCCGTAATCTCATGAGCCAAATATCTGTTATCTCAAAACTGACTGGCGTGAAAACGACCACGGAAGGGACTCAGGTCTCGCTGAATCATTCCTCTATCGTTAAGCTTCACCTGGAGCGCGCCGATATTCAGCATTTTGCCAGAAATAACAACGATCTGGTGCTCACCCTGCATTCTGGTGAAACCATCGTCATCAAGAATTTCTACGTCACGGATGCACAGGGTCTTAGTCAGCTGGTACTGGAAGATGACAACGGCGCATTGTGGTGGATTGAAGACCCCACTGCAGCAGCCGCGCATTATGAATCCATTGCCTCAACGGACGTTTTGCTGGCCGCTGCAGGCGGTGAATCAACCACCGGTGGTGCAATCTGGCCCTGGGTTCTGGGCGGCGTTGCGGCAGCCGGAGGCATAGCGCTGGCTGCCGGTGGCGGTGGCGGTGGCGGTGGCGGTGGCAGTGGACATAGCAACAGCGGAAGTAGCGACCCGGCGGATCCCGCAGACCCTCCGTCCCCGGATAAAACAGCTCCCGTTGCACCTGCTATTTCCGGCGTAACGGACAATGTCGGTACAGTCCAGGGCGCACTCACCAGTGGTCAAAGCACCGATGACTCCCGCCCAACCTTTAGCGGAACAGCAGAGGCCGGATCAACGGTAACGGTTTACGACAACGGGACAGCCATCGGTAGCGTAGCGGCAGGCAGTGACGGCAAATGGAGTTTTACCCCGTCGACAGATTTAAGCGAAGGTACACATAACATCACCACCCAAGCCACCGACGCTGCCGGGAACACTGGCCCGGGGTCTTCTTCATTTGCCGTGGTTGTGGACACCACACCGCCGGACACACCCACGCTCCTGAGCGCAACTGAGCGCAACGGTGCGACGGCGACACAAATTCAGAGCGGTCACTATACCCATACCGGTACACCTGAGATTTCCGGAAAAGGTGAGCCTGGCGATACCATCACCCTCTACGATCAAGGGGTGAAAATTGGCGAAGCCAACGTCGATAGTAACGGAAACTGGCATTTTACCCCCGGTTCCACACTGACCGAAGGTACACACTCCCTGACGATCACGGAAACCGATCCGGCCGGGAACACCAGCGGCATCTCCAGACCACTGGACTTTATTGTTGATAACACGCCCCCGGGCGCACCAACCGATCTCGCCATCACCCCCGACGGCGGCGCGCTGACAGGTAAAGCCGAAGCGGGCAGTACGATCATCGTCAGCAACGGCACCACCATTGTTGGTACGGCGGTGGCGGACGCCCAGGGCAATTTCACGGTACCGCTCAACCCTGCCCAGTTGAATGGTGAAACCCTTTCAGCCACCGCCACCGATGCCGCAAGTAACACCAGCCCGCCCGCCAGTCTGACGGCTCCGGATACCACACCTCCGGCCATTCCGACGGGGGTTGCGGTCAATCACGATGGCGATCATGTTACCGGGAAAGCAGAACCTGGCAGTACCGTCACCGTAAAAAATGAGCAAGGCACCCTCATCGGTACAGGTCAGGCAGATGGCAGCGGTAATTTCGATGTTACCCTCTCACCACCGCAGAAAAACGGTGAAGTGCTGGACGTGACGGCTACCGACGGTGCAAACAATACCAGCCAGCCCGCGCTGGCTATCGCCCCGGACACCACTGCACCAGGCGCACCAACCGATCTTGCCATCACCGCCGACGGCAGCACGCTGACCGGTAAAGCCGAAGCCGGTAGCAGCATCATCATCAGCAACGGCACGACCACTGTTGGCACGGCGGTGACGGACGCTCAGGGCAATTTCACGGTGCAACTGCACCCCGCCCAGCTTAATGGTGAAACCCTTTCAGCGACCGCCACCGATGCCGCAAGCAACACCAGCCCACCCGCCAGCCTGACGGCTCCGGATACCACGCCTCCGGCCATTCCAACAAATGTCGTGGTCAACCACGATGGCGATCATGTCACCGGGAAAGCAGAGCCTGGCAGTACCGTCACCGTGAAGGACGAGCAAGGCTCCATCATTGGCACTGGTCAGGCAGATGGCAGCGGTCATTTCGATGTCACCCTCTCAACGCCACAGAAAAACGGCGAAGTGCTGGACGTGACGGCCACCGACGGCGCGAGCAATACCAGCCAGCCCGCGCTGGCTATCGCCCCGGATACCACCGCACCGGGCGCACCAACCAATCTCGCCATCACCGTCGACGGCGGTACGCTGACCGGTAAAGCCGAAGCCGGTAGCACCATCACCATCAGCAACGGCACCACCGTTGTCGGCACGGCGGTGACGAACGATCAGGGTAATTTCACGGTTACGCTCACCCCATCCCAGCGCAATGGCGAAACCCTTTCCGCCACCGCTACCGATGAGGCCGGGAATACCAGCACGCCAGGAACCCTACTCGCGCCCGACACCACGCCGGCGCAAACACCTGAAATTCTGGGTGTTGTTGATAATGTGGCCGACTTTACCGGCAATATCAGCAACGGCGGCCTGACGAACGACAACCACCCAACGATTTACGGCAAAGGTGAAGCGGGTACTACGCTCAGTCTTTACAGCAACAACACGCTGATAGGCACGGTGGTGATCCAGCCAGATGGCAGCTGGTCATTCCCGGCAAACGCACCACTGTCTGAAGGCGGGAACGTTATTACCGCACAGGCGGTGGATGGGAAAGGTCAGGCAAGTAGCATTTCTGCGGCCTGGAATGTCACTGTCGATACCACCCTCCCCGATACCCCCGTACTGAAAAATGTGCTGGATGATGTTGCAGAAAATACCGGCCCCATCACCAGCGGCCAGGTGACCAACGACAGCACCCCAACCTTTAGCGGTACTGGCGAAGCGGGGGCGACCCTCAACGTCATGGAGGGGGGGAACGTCATTGGTACGGCAAATATCGACGCGAATGGTGTCTGGACATGGACGCCTGCCAGCGGGCTGAGCAACGGCACGCACAACCTGACGTTTGTCGCCGTGGATGCAGCCGGTAACCATAGCAACCCGACCTCTGTCTTCCAGGTGAATCTCTCCACCACCGCACCTGGGGTCCCGACCATTGATTCGGTTACCGATGACGTTGGCAGCACTCAGGGCACGGTGACCAGCGGTAAGCCAACCGATGACAACCGGCCTCTGCTGGAGGGCACAACCACTGCAGGCAATACCATTGCCATTTATGATGGTAATACGCTGCTGGGCAATGCCACCGTCGATCTTTCCGGACACTGGAGCTTCACGCCAGGCATCCCGTTAGCCGATGGCACGCACAACATCACTGCCGTTGCCATTAACGCTGCGGGCAATACCGCCACCTCCGCTCCTTTTGTCGTGGAAGTCGACACCGTTGCCCCAACAGCCCCGTCAACACCGGTAGTCACCGTCAACCCGGACGGTGTGGACGTCATTCTGTCTCCAGGACAACCCACGCGGGATACCACCCCAACGCTTAGCGGCAGCGGTAATGTGGGTGATGTGATCACCATTTATAACGGTAGCACTCCGCTGGGTACCACAACGGTAGATGGCACGGGTCACTGGAGCTGGACGCCTAATCCTCCACTGCCTAACGGCACCTACGACATCAGTCTTACAGCCACGGACAAAGATGGTGCGGGCAACGAAAGCGCCGCGTCGCAGGCTGCAACCATTATCATTGATACCAGTGCGCCAGCCACACCTGCGGCTCCGGTGGTCACCGACAACGTGGATGCCCACACCGGCCCGGTCAGCAACAACGGCTCAACAAACGACGGCCGCCCGGTATTAAGCGGTTCCGGTGAACCCGGTGCGGTGATCACCCTGTATGACAACGTCAATGGCACCAAAAGTGTGCTGGGCAGCGTAACGGTCGACCCGACCGGTCACTGGAGTTTCCAGCCATCCACTGCGCTAAGCCAGGGCAACCACACCTTCAGCACCGCGGCGAAGGATGAGGCAGGCAACATCAGTACAGAAAGCCCAACCATCACCGTTAATGTGGATACCGTTGCACCAGATCAGCCTTCCGGGCTGAGCATCAACGGACAAGGCACCATCCTCTCAGGGACGGCGGAAGCAGGCTCTACCGTGGAAGTACGTGATGCCAGCAACACGCTGATTGGCACCGGAACTGCGGATGTTAATAACCACTTCACTGTCACGCTCTCTTCACCACAGGCGTCAGGAAATAACCTGAGTATCACCGCCGAAGATAGCGCCGGAAATACCAGTAACGCGACGTCCTGGACGGTGACGGGTACCGTGCAGCCACCGGTGATTGATGCCATTCTCGATGATGTGGGGCTGATTCAGGGGAACGTTAAAGGCGGCATCTCTGACGATCCCCTCCCGACCATCAGCGGCACGGCTCAGGCAGGCAGTACGGTTAACCTCTACCAGGATGGCATACTCCTGACGACCATCACGCTGCTGCCAGGTGAAACCAACTGGAGTTTCCAGCTCATCGTGCCGCTGACTCCGCTGGCGCACAGTTTTACCGCCACCGCCACGCTGGGGGCGAACACCAGTGCCTCCTCCGACCAGGCGAGTGTCACCATCAACCTTTTGACCCCAGGTACGCCGGTGATCGGCGCGGTGACGGATGATGTGGCTCCATATACCGGCCCGCTGACAAACGGCCAGACCACCAACGACAACACGCCAACCCTGAGCGGCACAGCCGGTGCGAATAACACCGTCACCATCTATGATGGACTGACGAAACTTGCCGACGTGGTCGCCGGTGCTGACGGTAAATGGAGCTATACCCCAGGCGCACTCTCTGACGGAAGCCATAGCCTGACGATTACCGTCACCGATATCACTAACATCCCCAGCGTACCGTCTGAAGCGTTCGTGGTGGTGGTGGATACCACCCCGTCCGCGAAGCCTGGTATTGATACCGTTACAGACGATGTCCCACTGCTGACCGGAAACGTAGACAAAAATACCGCCACAAACGACACCACACCGACCCTTTCAGGCCACGCCGAAGCGGGCAGTACCGTATCCATTCGCGATAATGGCGTTGAGATAGGGACAGTGACGGCAGGCGCTGGCGGTACCTGGACCTTTACACCGACAAAAGCGCTGAATGACGGCACACATGATTTCACGGTAGTTGCCACCGATAGCGTCGGTAATCAAAGTGTCGTTTCGGATGACTACAGCGTGACCGTTGCCACCACACCACCGGCACAGCCAACGCTGGATACCGTGTATGACGATCTCCCGTCCGGTACGGGGAACCTGACCAACGGCCAGCTCACTAACGACAGCACGCCGACGCTCAACGGTACAGGGGTTAACGGTACCACCATCCATATTCTGGATAATGGCTCACCCGTTGGCACTGCGATTGTCACGAACGGAACCTGGAGCTTTACACCCACAGTACCGCTTGGCGAGGGTGTACATAACCTGCGCGTCTACGCCAGCGATAACGCGGGCAATACTTCAACTACCACGCCAACCTTTGCCATAACCGTTGATGCAACCCCACCAGCTAACCCGGTGGTTACTGGCGTGCTGGATGATGTTGGCCCGGTAACCGGGCAAATCGGCGCGGGGGGAACCACCAACGACAGCAAACCAACCCTCAGTGGTACGGGCGAAGCAGGCACCACCATCCACATTACCGATGGGGGTACGGAGATAGGCACCGCCGTCGTGACGGCCGGTGGCACCTGGACATTCACCCCGGCCACAGCGCTGTCAGAAGGTACGCATAATCTGGTGATTTCGGCCACCGATCCGGCCGGAAACAGCAGCCTCGTCAACCCGACGCTCACGTTTACCGTTGATACGGTCGCGCCGGTGGCTCCGCTTGTTATCTCCGTTGCCGACGATGTGGGCACGAAGCAAACGCCGCTCAGCAGCGGGCAATCCACGGATGACACCACGCCATCCTTTACCGGGTCAACCGAGCCGAACGCGCTGATCAGTGTTTACGATAACGGTACACTGCTTACTCAAATCGCAGCCGATGGCACGGGTGCCTGGACATATACGCCGCCAGCACTGAGCGAAGGTAGCCACGGATTTACCTTTACCGCCACCGATGCAGCAGGCAACGTTGGCCCGGCATCGACACCGTTCACGGTAGTCGTCGATACCACAAAACCGTCCGTGCCGCTTATCACCCAGGCGGTGGACGATGTCGGCACCGTTCAGGGAACGCTGAGCAACGGTCAATCTACTGACGACACCAGTCCGTTGCTGAAAGGCACCAGTGAACCGCTGGCGACAATCAACGTTTATGATGGTCTCACATTGCTGGGAACCACCACCGCCAATGCCAGCGGTAACTGGACGTATCAGGTCTCGTCTAACCTGAGCGAGACAACGCACAGCTTTACCGTGCGGGCGAGTGATGCCGCAGGAAACCTCAGCGATCCCTCCACACCGTTCACGCTGACAATTAGCACCACCCCACCGGCTCCCCCCGTTATCACCGCGGTGGTGGATGATGTTGGGTCAATATCCGGCCCGCTGACCAACGGCCAGGCCACTAACGACAATCTGCCAACGCTGTCAGGAACAGCGGTTGCCGGTTCGTTAGTTCGCATTTATGACGGCACCACGCTCCTCGGTAGCGTGGTTGCTACCAATGGCAGCTGGAGCTTTACCCCTGCAACAGCACTGAGCGACGGCCCTCATGCCCTGAAGGCCACCGCCAGTGACGCGGTGGGCAACCCAAGCGCAGACTCCAGCGTGTTTAACATCGTGGTGGATGCCACCGCGCCGAACACACCCGCTATCACCAGCATTCTTGATAATGTGGGTACCCTGACCGGTCCAGTTACCAGCTCAGTCCCCACCAACGACAACACGCCAGAGCTTCACGGTACGGCTGAAGCCAACGCCGTAGTACGTATCTACGACGGAGCCACACCAATTGGCCAGGTCACTGCCGATGGCAGCGGCAACTGGACGTTCACCACCGGAGCACTCAGTGACGGACAACATAACTTCAGCGTGACTGCGACCGATGCGGTAGGCAATACCAGCGCCGCCTCAACCATCAGCGCCATCGTGGTCGATACCGTCGCCCCGCTCGCCCCGGGCGCACTTGCAGTCGTGAATGTGGGAACCCTTGTGACCGGGACAGCAGAAGCGGGCAGTACCGTCACCATCACCACCAGCGGTGGCACAGTGCTCGGTACAGCGACGGTGGACGGAAGCGGTCATTTCAGCGTGACCCTCTCACCTGCGCAGACCAACGGCGAAACATTGACCGCGTATGCAACCGATAAAGCCGGTAACCTGGGGGCTTCCGCCAGCATCACCGCGCCGTTTACCACCCTGCCAAATGCGCCAGTGATTGCCACCATGAGCGACGATGCCGGCACCCTGAAAGGCACGCTGTCTAACGGGCAAACTACTGACGACACCACGCCAACGCTGGCAGGTACCGCACAGCCCGGTTCCACCGTCACCCTTTACAATAACGGAGTATTAATCGGCACAACCCTTGCCGATGGCAGCGGCAACTGGAGCTTCACCACACCAGCGATGGGGGAAGGCAGTCACGCCTTTACCGCGACCGCAACCAACGGCTCCGGGACGGGTCCTGTCTCAACCACAATGACCGTGATCGTCGACACCACCGCGCCGAATGCCCCTACGGGTCAGTTCAACGCAGATGGCAGCGTGCTCACCGGCCAGGCAGAGGCGGGAAGTACCGTGACGATCCGCCTGCCCGATGGCACAACGTACACCGCAACGGCCAATGCCAGCGGCAGTTACTCGCTGGCCTTTGTTAACAAACAGACTGATGGCGGTACGTTGACGCTGACGGCGACCGATACTGCGGGGAATACGTCTCTGCCGGGTCAGGTGCTGGCACCCAATCTGCCGCTCTCTGCCGCGAACAACGTTGATGAGCTGAACTTCACCACCACAGCCACCGTCACTGACGCGCAATACAGTGATTACGGTGTCCTGCTGGTTGGTGCGGTGGGCAACGTTCTCTCGCTGCTGGGGAACAACAGTGCGCAGGTGACCTTCAACGTCGACAACGGTGCGTCAGCGGATATCACCATCAATGCCTACGGGACAGGGGTGGTGCTCGGTTTGCTCAACAGTATGCAGCTTGTGGTGCAGCACTGGGATGCGACCAACAATGTCTGGACAACCGTGGTGGACACCGGGAACAACAGTACCCTGAACCTGTTAACCATCGGGGCCAGCGGCGTTTCCCTGAACCTGACCGGGCTGGCAGAGGGTCAGTATCGGGTGCTGACCTACAACACCAGCCTGCTGGCAACCGGCTCTTACAGTAGTCTGGATGTCGATGTCAGCCAGACCAGCGCGGGCACTATTGTTGGCACTAACCTCAACGTCAGTGGAAACGTGATCACCGATGTGGACGCCAGTGCAGGCAGCGATAATGCACCAGCCGGCACGCTGCTCACGCAGGTGACCAATGCTCTGGGTCAGGCGACGGCCATCAACGCAACGGGCAGCACCGTGGTTCACGGGCAGTATGGCGATCTCACCATTAGCGCCGACGGGAGTTACACCTACACGCTAACCACCACCAGCGCGACCGCCTATGGTCGTACGGAGAACTTCACCTATACCATTATGCACAACGGCGTAACGGCCAGTGCCCAGCTGGTGATCACGCTGGGCAGCAGTGTGCAAAACACCCACGCCATCGCCGTGGATGACTCTTCGACCTTTACCTTCGATACCAGTGTTCATGCTGTCGACAACGGTACATCGTCGCAGGGTGGCTTTACCGTGGTGGGTATCGGTCTGGGAAATGTGCTGACGCTTGATGTACTGAGCGACCTCAGCAATCCAATCATCTATAACGTCGATCAGGGTACCACCCGCACCATGACGCTGCAGGCGAGCGTGGGTGGCGTGGCCATTGGCTCAGTGTTCGACCTTTACGTCTACAAATTCAATACCGCGACCCAGACCTACCAGCAATACCGGTATGAAAAAAGCTGGCTGACTGCGCCGCTGCTGGGGGGAACCTCCGGGAAGCTGACCGTGGATCTCCCGGCGGGTCAGTATCTGTTCCTGCTCAACACGGCATCCGGCATCACCGCCCTGACCGGCTACACCCTGAACGTGCTTGAGGATCACGTTTACGCCGTCTCCAGTACTGGCGGTAGCACTACCGGTAACGTCATGGCCGATGACATTCTGCCGACCAGCGTCACCGCCACCGTCACCGATGTGAACGGCGTACACGTCAACGTCTCCGGTCTGACCACCATTCAGGGGTTGTACGGCACACTGTCGATCGACGCACAGGGGAACTACACCTATACCCTGAACAGCGGCGTCGGGGCGGATAAAATCAGCACGCCGGATACCTTCGTGTATACCCTCACGGATTCAACTGGCCATAAGGACAGCGCCTCGCTCAACATCACCCCAACGCCACACGCGCTGGATGCCATCAACGATGTCAGCAAGGTGATGACGTTCGACACCGCGCAACATACCGTGGCCTGGAGCGATACGTCCGTCGGGAGCACCAACTGGACGACAGCCCTGTTGAAATCCACCAGCGGAACCGGCAGCGGAACCTTTATCGTCGATCAGAACACCGCCCTGCACGACATCGTGCTGCATTTTAATATCTCTTCCCTGCTGCCGCTGGGTGGGCTGGCCGTGAGCTGGTCTATCACCCTGCAGGGTGCATCCACCCCCATCATTTCTGACTCGTTTACCGGAGGCTCTACCACCATCAACCTGAGCAGCCTGGATCTGGATGCCGGTACCTACACCCTGAGCTTCACCGGTACGGCCGGGCCACTGAGCATCGGTGGTATCACGATCACCCCGAGCGTCACGGGTACCTCAGTGTTCCTGAATAACGACGAAACCACCTCAGGCCATTCCGTCATCGGCAACATCTTCGACGGGACAGACTCACAAGGGGCGCTGGATCAGCTGGCGTCGGTGGATACGCGCCTGAGCATCACCGGTTATGACGGCCATGTCAGTACGCTCGACCCGTATACCACCAGCAACGCCACAGCAACCGTTGTGGGACATTACGGCACCCTCTCTGTTGGCGTCGACGGTAGTTACACCTACACGCTGAACAGCGGTATTTCGCTGGCGACCATGACCAGCAAGGAGGTCTTTAACTACACCCTCACCGCAGCCAACGGACAAACGGACAGCGCTTCGCTGACCATCAACCTGTCGCCGCAGATGATCAGCACCAACCATAACGACACCCTGACGGGAAGCGTCTATGGCGACACGCTGATTTATCACGTGCTCGATACCACTGTGGGAGCCGCTACGGGCGGTAATGGCACGGGAGACCACTGGACGAACTTCTCCGTCTCACAGGGCGATAAGATCGACATCAGCGATCTGCTGGTCGGCTGGAACGGTCAGTCTTCAACGCTCGGTAACTACCTGCACGTCACGACCAGCGGAAGTAATACCGTGATTTCCATCGACCGCGACGGTGCGGGAAGCACCTACGCCAACACAACCCTGGTCACTCTGGATAACGTTCAGACCAGCTATGACGAGCTTGTGAATCAGCACCACAACATTATTACCTGACAACAAAAAATACCCCGGGCGCTCGTCGCCCGGGCATAAAGACAATAAAGCAGTACTCTTTTATTAGGGACAAGACATGAGAAAAAGAATGCCTCGCTGGTTGCTTTCGTGCTGCCTGATCGCCATATCCACCACTGTACATGCTGCAGTGGTGATCAATCCCCAACAACTCAGCGAGGAACAAGAGTTACCCGCTCTGGAAGGACGCGTTGCGCTCCCGGCCAGTAAAACTCCCCCGGGCGTACTGATGCTGGACGATGCCGTCACACGCGCCGTGAGCTGGCACCCGGCAATTAGTGAGGCAGTAGGAAAACTCTACGAGCAATCTGAACAGGTCGACGTCGCCAAATCGAAGTATTATCCGCAGGTTAACGCCGGTATGGACAACGGCTATACCCACAATGGCGGGGATTCCGGCTTTACGCCTTCTCTGGTGTTATCCCTCTCGCAAATGCTTTACGACTTCGGCAAAGTGGCAAGCCAGGTTCGCGCCGAGAACGCGGGTGTCGCCCAACAGCAGGCCAACGTGCTGGTCAGCATTGATACCATCGCCCATGATACCGCCACCGCAATGGTGCAGGTTCAGACCTGGCAACAGATGGTCGAAACGGCCAGAGAGCAGCTTGATGCCCTTAACGCCATTGGTAAACTGACGCGACAGCGCAATGACGAAGGGGCCACCTCGCTCTCTGACGTCGTCCAGACCGATGCCCGCATCGAAGGTGCGCGCGCCCAGCTGATGCAGTACCAGGCCAATCTTGACAGTTCACGCGCCACGCTGATGAGCGACCTGGGGTGGAACAGCCTTAGCGCCATCAGCAACGACTTCCCCGACAGCCTGAAGCGCAGTTGTGACATCGCCGAGCCTGACGATCGGCTGGTGCCATCGGTGCTTGCCGCATGGGCACAGGCCGGTGTCGCGCAGGCGAATCTGGATAACGCCAATGCCCAGATGACGCCGACCATCTCGCTCGAACCCGAAGTGCGCCACTATCTGAATGACAATTATGCGGGACACGGCTCACAGGATCGCACCCAGTACTCTGCCTGGGTCAAGGTACAGATGCCCCTCTATCAGGGCGGCGGGTTGACCGCACGGCGTAACGCAGCCGGACACGCGGTGGAAGCGGCGCAATCTACCATCCAGCGCACGCGCCTTGACGTGCGGCAAAAGCTACTGGAATCCCGTAGCCAGGTGATGAGCCTGTTGAGTACCCTGCAAATTCAGTCCCGCCAGGAATCGCTCAACATCCGCACGCGCGAGCTGTACCAGCAACAATACCTTGATCTTGGTTCACGTCCGCTGCTTGACGTACTGAACGCCGAGCAGGAGGTGTATCAGGCACGCTTTACCCAACAACAAACCCTCGGGCAACTGCACCAGCTTCAGCTTAACTGCCTGTATAACACGGGCCGCATCCGCCATGCATTCAGCCTCGATAACCGCACCATTCAGTCTGTGGAGATCCAGCCATGAAACACACCGACATTCCGCAGGATGATGTATTGACCGGGCAGGCGCTGGCGCAGTGGGCGCAGGCCTTTGGCTATGTCGCCGACCATTACCGTGTGGCCTGTTCCCCCGGCGCATTGATGGCCAGCGCCCCCTGGCTATGCGGCAAACCAATGGTGCCAGCACTCACTCAGCTGGCGCGGGAAGCAGGGCTGTCGTTCCAGCCCCTGGAAACCACACAAGATAGCCTCAACAGCTGGCGTCTGCCCGTGGTGGTGGAACTCGCTGAAGGCCAGATTGGCGTTATCGAACACTACGATGGTGAAGATACGCTGGAGATCTGTTTTGTCGGCGACACCGCGCAAACCAACCGCCTTTCCCTGACAGCGCTGCTGCCCAACATTCGTCATGTGATCGCCCTGCGCCCGCTGGCTGCCCTGAAGGACAGCCGCGTTGACGCCTACATTTCGAAGTACCGCCCGGACTGGCTCTACCGGCTGGTGATGCGCGATTTACGCCCCTACACGTGGGTGATGCTGGCGGCGCTATTTATCAACGTTCTGTCACTCTCCGGGGTGGTTTTTTCCATGCAGGTTTATGACCGGGTGATCCCCGCCCAGTCCTACCCCACCCTCTACGTGCTGACGATTGGCGTACTGATCGCCACGCTGTTTGGCTTCGTGCTGCGCCTTGCCCGCGGGCACATCATGGATCTGCTGGGAAAACGCGCCGACCTGCGCGTTTCCGACCGGGTATTCGGCCACGCCCTTCGGCTACGTAACAGCGCCGTTCCACGCTCAACCGGCAGCTTTATTTCGCAGCTGCGCGAGCTGGAGCAGATCCGCGAGATGGTGACGTCATCGACCATTTCGACCATCGTCGATCTGCCGTTCTTTTTGCTGTTTGTGGTGGTACTGGCGATCATCGCCCCGCAGCTGGCGTGGATCGCCCCCGTCGCTGCCGTGGTTATGGTACTTCCAGGTCTGCTGTTGCAGACAAAACTGGCCACGCTGGCAAAGCAGTCTGCCCATGAGTCCACCCTGCGCAACGCGGTGCTGGTAGAGAGCGTGCAGGGGCTGGAAGACATCAAGCTTATGCAGGCGGAAAACCGCTTCCTGCAACAGTGGAACAGTTACATCCAGATCACCGCCGAATCCGGCCTGCGCACCCGCGAGCTGAGCCAGGCGCTGATCAACTGGGGAATGACCATTCAGAGCCTGGTCTACGCTGGCGTCATTGTGGTCGGCGCACCGATGGTGATTGAAGGTACGTTAACAACCGGTTCCGTGGTCGCCGCGTCGATGCTGGCGTCACGGATGATCGCCCCGATGGCTACCCTGTGTGGCGTACTGGCGCGCTGGCAGCAAGTGAAAGCGGCAAAAGAAGGTCTGGACAGCATTATGCAACTGCCCACCGAGAACCAGCGGGAAGAGACGCCCATTCGCCAGGATGTGCTGCGCGGACATTATCTTTTTGACCAGGCACAGTTTCGCTACCACCCGGAAGATCCGCGTATGGCTTTGCGGATCAACCGACTGGAGATCAACCCCGGAGAGAGTGTGGCCATACTTGGCCGCAACGGGGCGGGGAAATCGACGTTGCTTCAGGCAATGGCGGGCGGTATGGATTTGGCGAGCGGTGAACTACGGCTGGACAACCTGAGCCTGCCGCATCTGGACGTGGCGGATCTGCGACGCAACGTCGGCCTGATGACCCAGAATGCACGGCTGTTCCACGGCACCCTGCGCGAGAACATCACCCTGGGTCTGCCACACGCCAGCGATGAAGAGATCTTCACCGTACTGGAGATGTGCGGCGCGGCAAGTTTTGTGCAGAAACTGCCAAAGGGTCTGGATTACCCGATTATGGAGAACGGCGTGGGGCTTTCCGGCGGCCAGCGACAGTCCATTCTGCTGGCACGCATGCTCCTGCGCGATCCCAATATCGTACTTCTGGATGAACCTACTGCGTCGCTGGACGAACACTCCGAGCGCGAATTTATTCAGCGCCTTGGCGCATGGCTGGGTAACCGCACGCTGGTGGTGGCAACCCACCGCGTTCCGGTACTGGAACTGGTAGAACGCGTCGTTGTGCTGAAAGAAGGCATGCTGGTGATGGACGCTCCAAAAGCGCAGGCGCTCAACAGCAGCCGCATGCAACAACAGGCAAACGGACGGGAGTGGAAAAATGAAAATCAGTCAGCATGATGCCGCCGCGATGGACGATCTGGATAACTCACTTGATTCTGAAAGCGGTTATTCCGGCGCGCGCCGTATTGTGTCGTTAACCCTGCTGCTGTTTATCGTCACTGGCGTCTGGGCGTGGTACGGCATTCTGGATGAGGTTTCGACCGGCACCGGGAAAGTGATCCCCAGCTCGCGCGAACAGGTTTTACAATCGCTGGACGGCGGGATCCTCACCGAACTCAACGTTCACGAGGGTGACCAGGTACAGGCCGGACAAGTACTGGCGCGGCTTGATCCGACGCGCTCAGAATCAAACGCCGGCGAGAGTGCCGCACGCTACCGCGCGTCGCTGGCTTCCAGCGCGCGTCTGTATGCCGAGGTCAACGATCTCCCGCTGAAATTTCCCCCCTCACTGGCAAAATGGACGGAGCTGACAGCCACCGAAACCCGGCTGTATAACTCGCGACGTGCTCAGCTGGAAGACACGCAACGCGAGCTGCGTGCCGCATTAGATCTCGCCAACAAAGAGCTGGCGATCACCCAGCGCCTGGTTAAAACCGGGGCAGCGAGTCACGTGGAAGCCCTGCGTCTGCAGCGGCAAAAAAGCGATCTGGAACTGAAACTCACCGACGTACGTTCGCAGTATTACGTTCAGGCACGCGAGGCGCTATCCAAAGCCAACGCAGAAGTGGATATGGTCACTGCCGTCCTGAAAGGGCGTGAGGATTCCGTCGCACGCCTGACGGTAAAATCCCCGGTGCGTGGGATCGTCAAAAACATCAAAGTCACCACCATCGGCGGTGTGATCCCACCTAACGGCGTGCTGATGGAGATTGTTCCCGTGGACGATCATCTGCTGATTGAAACCCGTCTGTCGCCGCGTGATATCGCCTTTATCCATCCTAACCAGGAAGCATTGGTCAAGATCACGGCCTATGACTACGCGATTTACGGCGGGCTTCACGGGGTAGTTGAAACCATTTCGCCGGACACCATTCAGGACGAAGCCAAACCAGAGGTGTTCTATTACCGGGTGTTTATCCGAACCAGCCAGGACTATCTGACGAATAAAGCGGGGAGACACTTTTCGATTGTACCGGGGATGATTGCGACAGTGGATATCAAAACCGGAGAGAAAACGGTGCTGGATTATATGATTAAGCCGTTTAACCGGGCAAAAGAAGCACTGAGGGAACGGTAAGCATTGCCGGTTATCCGCACGATGGTGAGAGAGTAGATAATACGACGCCCTCTCCTTTCAGGGGAGAGGGATACCGTTTGTGCAACGCCATACATTTTCCCTGAAGCCATCTCGCAAACTCAACTTATTCTGCCCATCCCCCTTACAAAGCGCTTCAGAGAGGCGTATCACTGCTCTCCATCCACAACATACAGCACCAAAAAAATGCACTTGCGCACAGTGCAGAAGTGCAATAAAATTCACTCAGCTTCATGGAGCGGAGCTAACAAGCATTATGATTAATCATTTTCGCGATCAATGGCTTGAGGATTTTTTTCTTTATGGGAAATCGAGCAATGTGATCCCTTCTGGCCTTGAAGCAGCTCTGGCGAGAAAGCTGGATATTATCAATGCAGCAACATCTCACCGGGATCTGCGATCGCCACCAGGCAATATGTACGAAACATTGAATCCTCCACTAAAGGGGTTTTCCTCAATTCGCGTTAACAGGCAATACAGGCTGGTATTCAGGTGGGTAGAGGGTAAAGCAGACGATCTCTATCTTTCACCCCATAAATACACGCTATACAAATGAGGCATGACTTATGGCACTCCAACAGGCACTTCGCAAACCCACCACGCCGGGTGATGTGTTGCAGTATGAGTATCTTGAACCGCTCAATCTGAAAATCAGCGATCTCGCGGACATGCTGAATGTGCACCGCAACACCATCAGTGCGCTGGTGAATAATAACCGTAAGCTGACTGCCGATATGGCTATCAGACTGGCTAAAGCCTTTGATACCACCATCGAATTCTGGCTGAACCTGCAGCTGAACGTAGACATCTGGGAAGTGCAGACCAACTCACGGACGCAGGAAGAGTTAGGCCGTATCAAGTGCGTTGCGGAGATCCTGGCAAAGAAAAAGTCTGGCCAGCCGGATGTCGCCTGACCGTTCATCAGGACGGCAGGCTTAGCGGTGTGACAAAAGGGTTGCTGTCATTACTCTGTTTCCTGCGGTTGTGCTGTAAAATAGACACCGACATAGCGGGTAAATTTACCGATAAACACCCCTGCAAAAACTCCGCCGGAGACAATCGCAAATGCGCTCATGGCGGGCTGTTGTAAAGTTTGCGGTGAAATGGCGCTCATCACGCCCAGTACATATTTCACCAGAAACGCCAGCATCATAAACGGCAGTGCCGTGTAATCAGCCTGACGGAAAATACTGCGCGGTGCAGCGGCGCGGTTGATCGCCGTCGGTTTAATCAGGACGTACCCTGTCGCAGCTCCCGCCAGAATACCCGCCATCCACAGAGCGATGGTGGCGACACTAAGCTGGCGGTAAATCACCAGATCGTAAATATCCCAGATCAGAAAAATCGACGGAATGATGGCAAGCTTTTCCAGGGTAACCGTGGCGGGTTTGCGGGCTTTGACACCGCGGGAAATCAGAAAGACAAAAAGCACCCACACCCAGATGGGCGTGTGGCTCACAACACCCGTAATGAATTCAGCCATGTGGTTCACCGCGCTGGTGACGAGAAATCAGGAATTCGATAAGTATTGCGCATAACAGCGTAACTGCCATTATGCGCAGGCCGGTTTACAGTGAGATCTTCAGGCGTCTCACCGCCTCTTTCAGTTGTTCATCCGTTGGCGTGACAAACGACATACGCAACGTCGTGTGATCTGGCTCATTGCAGTAGAAGAATTCACCCGGAACAAAAACCACGCCGTTGCTTAACGTCTTTTCCAGCCAGCGGGTGGTATTAATGCCATTGTTCATTCTGGCCCACAGGAACATCCCGCCCTTTGGCTTATGGAATGACATCACATCACCCAGCTCGGCTTCCAGCTCACGTGCGAATGTCTGGTATTTCTGACGGTAGGCTTCGCGGATCATTTTAATCTGGTCAGCCAGACGGCCGGTTTTCAGATATTCATACGTCATCAGCTGCGACAGTGTGCTGGTGTGCAGATCGGTCGTTTGTTTCAGATTCACCACGGCTCTTTTCAGCCACTCCGGTACAATCACCCAGCCCACCCGGGTTCCCGGTGCGAGAATTTTAGAAAAGGTCGAGGTGTAAACCACATTGTCTTCATTACCGATGGCCCTGGCATGCGCAATTAACGGGCGGAAGACTTCATCGGTGTAATTTATTTCACTGTAGGGATCGTCTTCGATAATGACGAAATCATAACGCTTCGATAATTCCACCAGCTGTTTGCGGCGTTCTTCGGACAGCGTTACCCCGCCCGGGTTGCCAAACGTCGGGACAATATAAACCGCTTTAATCGTTTTATTTGCCACCAGCGTTTCCAGCTCGTCGACAATCATCCCTTCGCCGTCAGTCCCCACAGATTCAAATTTCGCCTGTGCCAGACCAAATACCTGCAATGCGGCCAGATAAGTAGGACGTTCTACAACGACGATATCACCAGGATTAATTAATGCGCGCGCCAGCACATCCAGAGATTGTTGCGAACCGGACGTAATGACCACATCGTCGGCCTTGCATTGAATACCACGACCCGCACAGATCTGCTGAATACCCTCGCGCAGTCCCGGAACACCCTCCGTCAGACCATACTGAAACGCCTCGCCAAAATGCTGGGATAACACGGCATCTGCAGCAATTTTCAGGCCTTCATGATCGAAAAGTGCCGGATTAGGAATACCGCCTCCCAGCGAAATGACGCCTGCCATTTTGCTATGTTTTAATAATTCACGGATGGCAGATGATTGCAGGCCCTGCGCACTGCTGGCGAGTTTACTCACAGACATTCTCTCGTTACCTTCTCTTTTTTATGATGTGCCTAATCTTAGTAGCACATGTCTGCGATTTTGATAATTACTTTTATGGATCTGCCGGGTCGCGCACCGCCTGCATAATATGCGCGATAAATTCAGTGAGCTTGGGTAACGGTCTGAGATCCTGCCGCCACAACAGATGCACCGGCCTCGGCTCCGGGGTGTTGTTTTCCAGCACCCGCACCAGCCTGCCGCTTGCCAGCTCTTCTGCCACCAGCACTTCCGGTTGCAGTAATAATCCCGCCCCGGCTTTTGCCGCCATGCGTAGCCCGTAGCCATCGTTACAACGCAGGATCGCATCCCGCTTCCAGCGTACCTCCCCTTCCACACCCGGCAGCCGCCACTCGTTGCGCGCAGTCCAGACCGTATGTGACAGGCACAGATGATCCACCAGATCGGCAGGCGTTTGCGGCGTGCCGTAGCGTGCTAAATAGTCCGGAGCGGCGCAAATCACCATCCGGTACGGGCAAAGAAATTTCGCCACCAGATCGTCGTTGTGAATGTCACCAATACGAATAGCCAGATCAACACCTTCATCCACCAGATCCACTTTCCGGTTAGTAAGATCCAGCTCCACGCGAACTTCCGGGTAGCGCTGCAAAAACGTGGCGGTGAGTGGCGCAATCACGCATCCGCCAAACGAGGTGGGAGCCGTGACGCGCAAGGTTCCGGCGGGAGTCGCGCGTAGCCGCTCAACCGCATTTTCGGCAATAGCAACCTGCTCCAGTACCCGCTTTGCCTCTTCAAAATAGACACGCCCGGCATCGGTCAGGCTCTGACGACGCGTATTACGCTCCAGCAGGCGCGTACCAAACTGAGACTCCAGCAACGCAATGTACTTCCCCACCATCACCGCCGACATCTCAAGCCGTGACGCCGCGCCGGTAAAACTCCCACTTTCAACCACGGCAATGAACGTCTCCATACTGCGAAGCTTATCCATATTACAAACCCCTGATTAGCAATCATCTAACTTTAGCCCAGTTTATCTGACTTTTGATTTATTAAAGAATGAAGGCTCACAACATAAGGAGTCTGCTATGAAAATCGTAATTATTGGTGCCAGCGGTACGGTGGGTCGTGCAGTAACGGAAGAGCTGGGTCGTCGCCACGAGGTTGTCCGCGTGGGTCGTACTCAGGGCGATCATCAGGTCGATATTACCTCTCAGGAAAGTGTGCAGGCGCTGTTCGAAAAAATCGGTCCGGTGGATGCCATTGTCTCGGCCAGCGGCGGTCTGTTCTTTGGCCCACTCGCCACCATGAAAGACAGCAACTTCAACCAGGGCTTACAGGATAAGCTGCTCGGACAAGTGCGTCTGGCGCTGACCGGACAGCACTATCTGAACGAAGGTGGCTCGATTACCCTGATTAGCGGGATTGTGGCGCACGAACCCATTGCGCAGGGCGTCAATGCCACTACGGTGAACGCCGCGCTGGAAGGGTTTGTCCGTGCTGCGGCTTGTGAACTGCCGCGCGGCATTCGCATCAACCTGATCAGCCCAACGGTACTGACGGAATCCGCCGAAGCGTATGATGGATTCTTCCCCGGCTTTGAAAGTGTTCCTGCCGCCACCGTTGCCCTGGCCTACCGCCGCAGTGTGGAAGGGGTACAAAGCGGACGGGTGTATAAAGTAGGTTATTGAGTCACTTCCGGCGCTGATGGTCAGTTTGGCCTTCAGCGCTGGTGTGCCCAGCTGATGGTTTATTCCTTTCTTTACACTTTTGGCACTGGCTAAGTTCGCGTCATTAGTTTAGCATTATCTTAATTAAGAAAATACTAAACTAATATGAACGAACTCGAACAACTTCAGGCCAGCGCAGCACAAGCCGCAGCGCTGTTAAAAGCCATGAGTAACCCGCGCAGGTTATTAATCCTGTGCATGCTGTGCGGTGCTCCCGGTACCAGCGCGGGGGAACTGGCTCGTGCCACGGGGTTAAGCGCCTCCGCCACATCTCAGCATCTCGCACGTATGCGTGAAGAGGGTCTTATCGATAGCACCCGCGAGGCGCAGCGCATTCTTTATTTCATTAAAAACGATGCGGTGAATCAGCTCATCAGCACCCTGAAAACCCTTTATTGTCCATAAGGAGCCGCCATGTCTCTTCCTCTTATTTCTCCACAAAAGGCGAATGCGCTCGTCAATGTCGGCGCAAAACTGATTGATATTCGTGATGCCGACGAATACGCCCGCGAGCATATTCCAGTCGCACAGTCGGTTCCGCTGGAAACCTTGCCTGGCGGGCTGAAGACACAACCTGGTGAAACGGTAATTTTTCACTGCCAGTCTGGCGCACGGACATCAGACAATGCCGCCCGTCTGGCGCAGGCCGCATCCCCTGCTCAGGCCTACGTGGTCGAAGGCGGTATTCAGGGCTGGAAACTGGCCGGGCTGCAGACCATTGAAGACAAATCGCAGCCGCTCCCGCTGATGCGGCAGGTGCAAATTGCCGCCGGGCTGTTGATTCTCTGCGGCGTCGTGCTTGGTTACAGCATTTCCAGCGGCTTTTTCCTGCTCAGTGGTTTTGTGGGTGCCGGGCTGCTGTTTGCCGGTGTAACCGGTTTTTGTGGAATGGCGCGTCTGCTGAAAGTGATGCCGTGGAACCGACGTACCTCGTAAGCAGTACCCCGGCAGAATAGGCTGTACCCAGTGCCAGACGTGGGCTAAGGTGGAGAACACGATAACGATGAGGAGGTACTATGTTTTCTGTCGGTGATTATGTGCAACCGCGTAAAGGCGGCCCGAAACTGAAAATTCTCGAAGTGAACGGCGAGAGTATTGTGGCAGTGCAGGCCAGCAATGAGCAGGGTGAGAAATTCACGCTGAGCTCCGCAGATGTTGCCCTGTACACCGAAGACGGTGATTTCGGCGTCTGCTAAATATGCAACCGGGCGGAGTCTTCCGCCCGGCCCACGGATTAAATCAGAAATTCATCCAGTGATTTACCGTTTGCCAGCGCGCTGGCGATTGGTTTCGGCGTGCGGCCCTGACCGGTCCACGTTTTCTCTTCACCGTTCACGTCAATAAAGCGATATTTTGCTTCACGCGCTTTGCGTTTTTTCGCCGGATTGCCCGTCTGAGCCAGTTGAGAACCGAGCAGATCGGAAGGTGAAATACCATCAGCTTTCATCTGTTCCAGCAAAGCATTAATTTTATCCTGCTGTTCAGCGCGTTGTTGCTCGAACTCTTCCTGCTCGCTACGTTTCTCTTCCGCAACGATCCTGACTTTTTCCAGCATTTCTTCAAGAACATCCAGGGATAATTCACGCGCCATTGCACGCAGTGTACGGATATTATTTAGATTCTGTAACGTCAAAGACATATTAATTGAAAACCTTTTTTGTGGTAAGTCGAGAAATCAAAGAACAGAATAATTCATTTCCCCTTCAATATCTACCCATCTAATTTCTCAGCCATTGCTGTAAATAGTTTGAAATATTTAAACTTAATATTGCTCTAATTCTGGATAAAGCATGGGGGGATATAACGCTGCACGATGAGCGAATGCATAAAAATGCAACACAGAAGAATAAAACAGACTGAACAAAATCAGCATTTTTATCTGAAAAATCAAAAAATGAAGAACAATTATCATGAGGCGAATGTTTTTTGTTCAAAACAAGAAACACCATGCTGATAACATGGTTAATCCGGGAGGGAGAATCATGCAAACAGATCACAACAACATGATTTTAAACAACAAAAACAATAAAGAAAAAGAAAATAACGAGGCGATTAAAAATCAATCGATTTTAGAGAGTTTTGTGGACAAAACGGTAATAAATAAAAATTAATCACTAATTGTTAGTTTCAAACCAGAGATATACGCTATACACACCAAACAAAGCAACCTAAAGCACTAAAAGCTTCGGGTAAAACGTTACTATCGTGTTCTTCTCAAGGAGTTCAGACATGTTCTCACCGCAATCTCGCCTGCGCCATGCGGTAGCGGATACCGTCGCGATGGTTGTCTACTGTTCCGTCGTGAACATGCTGATTGAAATATTCCTCTCCGGAATGCCCTTCGAGCAGTCGCTTTCTTCTCGTCTGGTGGCGATCCCGGTAAACATCCTTATTGCATGGCCTTACGGATTATACCGCGATGCGGTGATGCGTTTCGCCCGTCGTATGAGCCCGGCAGGCTGGGTGAAAAATCTGGCAGACGTACTGGCATATGTCACTTTCCAGTCTCCGGTCTACGTGGCGATTTTGCTCACGGTTGGCGCAGACTGGCATCAAATTGCCGCTGCGGTGAGCTCGAACATTGTGATTTCAATGTTGATGGGCGCGGTGTATGGCTATTTTCTCGACTACTGTCGTCGCCTGTTTAAAGTCAGCCAGTACGACCAGGCAAAAGCGTGATCAGGAGCGACTGGCGTATGCCAGTCGCAGACCTATTGTACTTCGCCAAACAGTCCCTTCAGGAACCGTTCCAGCGCCATACGCGAACTGAAACCATGCGGAATACCATAATGTTCATGCGTTTCCCCACCTAAATAGAGGGGGAATTGCTGATAATGATCGCAGGTTTTAATATCCGAGGCAGGCTCAGCAAATGACTGGCTTCTGTCTTTCAGCGTCGGATGAATAATGAGAGCCGTACGCCCCATTCTCGCTTCACGGTTAACATAAACATAATTCTCACCACGGCGATATCCATAGGCTTTTGGTGTCACTTCGTCCATGATGAATCCCGCTTTTTCAAGAACGCGCGCCACCTCATCGGGTCGTAAATACATATATCTTCCTCGTTATTTTTTCCTGCCGGGCAACCTTACCGTATTCAGCATTAGCAGGGCTTTCAGAATATTCCATAAACTGCCGGATAAGTCGTGACTCGCTTCAGATATTAAAATTCTGGGCTAAACTCAATGCGAAGGTAAAATTACGGAGGATCGTATGTTTAACAGACCGAACCGGAATGATATTAACCAAGACAACCAGGATATTCGTAATGATGTCAGCCAATTAGCAGACGCGCTGGAAGAAGTACTGAAATCCTGGGGTTCTGATGCAAAGGACGAAACGGATGCCGTAAAACGTAAGGCTCAGTCTCTGTTGCGTGAAACCCGCGCCAGAATGCATGGCCGTCATCGTGCGACGCAGGCAGCCTGTGACGCGGCGAGTTGTGCAAATACCTTCGTCCGTGAGAGACCGCTCTGTGCCCTGGGCACGGTCGCCGCCGTCGGCATCGTCGTAGGGGCTCTGCTCAGCCTGCGTAAGTAAAAACCTGTCGCGATACGTCTGCCCTGCCCCGCTGTGCTCATCACCGGGGCAATAACACGCCAAACATCCCATATATTGTATGGTTGAAAATCACAACATCTACATCTAGTATTCCTTTAGCGCAACACACACAACCTGACGCGATGACTCGCGCCGTTTTCTCATTTTAAATGGAAATACGAATCATGAGCATTGTTATTTACACTCGTAGCAATTGTGTTCAGTGCCACGCAACCAAACGCGCAATGGAAAACCGCGGCGTGGCGTTCGAGATGGTGAATATCGATCTGGTCCCGGATGCCGCCGATACCCTGCGCGCGCAAGGTTTCCGCCAGCTCCCGGTCGTCGTCACCGGAGAAACCAGCTGGTCTGGCTTTCGTCCGGATATGATTAATCGCCTGGCCACCCGTGCATGAGCAGGCTGGTCTACTTCTCCAGCAGCTCGGAAAACACGCTCCGCTTTATTGAGCGCGTCGGGCTGCCAGCGATACGTATTCCGCTCAACGAACGCGAGCGGATCCAGGTAGAGGAACCTTACATTCTGGTGGTTCCCAGCTATGGCGGCGGAGGTACGGCAGGCACGGTACCGCGTCAGGTGATCCGCTTTCTGAACGATCCCCACAACCGACAGCTTATTCGCGGCGTTATTGCGGCTGGTAATCGCAATTTCGGCGAGGCATTTGCCCGCGCCGGGGATGTTATCTCTCAAAAATGCGGCGTGCCGTATCTCTATCGTTTTGAACTGATGGGGACACAGCAGGACGTAGAGAACGTGCGTAAAGGAGTAAACGAATTTTGGCAACGACAACCGCAGAACGTGTAATTCAGGCGATACCGGATTACCACGCACTAAACGCGATGCTTAACCTCTACAATCGCGATGGCCGTATCCAGTTTGGCAAAGACCATGATGCGGTGGACGCCTTTTTTGCCGCCCATGTCCGCCCAAACAGCGTGACGTTTGCAAACCCAAATGAACGTCTCGACTACCTGGTCAAAGAGGGGTATTACGAAGAGCGGGTACTCGCCCGCTATGACCGCGCCTTTGTGGTGATGCTGTTTGAGAAGGCCCATGCCAGCGGTTTTCGTTTCCAGACGTTCCTGGGTGCATGGAAGTACTACACCAGCTATACCCTGAAAACCTTCGACGGCAAACGCTATCTCGAGAGTTTTGAGGATCGCGTGGTGATGGTGGCGCTCACGCTGGCTCAGGGTGATGAAGCGCTGGCAGAACGTTTAACGGATGAGATCCTGTCAGGTCGTTTCCAGCCCGCCACACCGACCTTCCTCAACTGCGGCAAAGCCCAGCGCGGCGAGCTTGTTTCCTGCTTCCTGCTGCGTATCGAAGACAATATGGAGTCGATTGGCCGCGCGGTGAACTCGGCGCTGCAGCTGTCTAAACGCGGTGGCGGCGTGGCGTTTTTGCTCTCTAACCTGCGCGAAGCGGGTGCGCCAATTAAGCGCATTGAAAACCAGTCCTCCGGCGTCATCCCGGTGATGAAAATGCTGGAAGATGCCTTCTCCTATGCCAACCAGCTTGGCGCACGTCAGGGCGCGGGCGCGGTCTATCTGCATGCGCATCACCCGGACATTCTGCGTTTTCTGGATACCAAACGCGAAAACGCCGACGAAAAAATCCGTATCAAAACCCTGTCACTGGGTGTCGTGATCCCGGATGTCACCTTTACGCTCGCGAAAGAGAATGCGGACATGGCACTCTTCTCGCCGTATGACATTGAACGCATTTACGGCAAAGCCTTTGGCGATGTGGCGATAAGCGAGCTTTACGATGAGCTGGTTGCCGATGACCGCATCCGCAAAACGACCATCAACGCCCGCGACTTCTTCCTGCGGCTGGCGGAAATTCAGTTTGAATCCGGCTATCCCTACATCATGTACGAAGACACGGTAAACCGCGCAAATCCGATTGCCGGGCGCATTAATATGAGCAACCTGTGCTCGGAAATTTTGCAGGTCAACAGCGCGTCCACCTATGATGAAAACCTGGACTATGCGGGCATCGGTAAAGATATCTCCTGCAACCTCGGGTCGCTGAACATTGCCCACACAATGGATTCACCGGATTTTGGTCGCACGGTGGAAACCGCCATTCGCGGGCTGACGGCAGTGTCGGACATGAGCCACATTCGCAGTGTGCCGTCCGTTGAAGCGGGTAACGCCGCGTCGCACGCCATTGGTCTGGGGCAGATGAACCTTCATGGCTACCTGGCGCGGGAAGGTATCGCTTACGGTAGCCCCGAAGGGCTAGATTTCACCAACCTCTATTTCTACACCATCACCTGGCATGCGCTGCATACCTCGATGCAGCTGGCACGCGAGCGCAACCAGCGCTTCGCAGGTTTTGAACTGTCGCGCTATGCCAGCGGCGAGTACTTCAGTCAGTATCTCGAAGGCAGCTGGACGCCGAAAACAGAGAAAGTGCGGGCGCTGTTTACCCGCGCGGGGATAACGCTTCCTACGCACGAGATGTGGCAGCAACTGCGTGACGATGTGATGCACCACGGTATCTATAACCAGAATTTGCAGGCGGTGCCGCCGACGGGGTCTATCTCGTACATCAACCACGCCACGTCGAGCATCCACCCGATTGTGTCGAAAATTGAGATCCGTAAGGAAGGCAAAACCGGGCGCGTTTACTACCCTGCCCCGTTTATGACCAACGAGAATCTTGCGCTCTATCAGGACGCCTACGAAATCGGCCCAGAGAAGATCATCGATACCTACGCTGAGGCGACAAAACACGTGGATCAGGGGTTGTCGCTGACGCTCTTTTTCCCGGACACCGCCACCACGCGCGATATCAACAAAGCGCAGATTTATGCCTGGAAGAAGGGCATCAAGACGCTCTACTACATTCGCCTGCGCCAGCTTGCGCTGGAAGGCACTGAAATTGAAGGCTGCGTGTCCTGCGCGCTGTAAGGAGAAAGGATGAAACTGTCACTTGTCAGTGCCGTTAACTGGAACAAAATCCAGGATGATAAAGACCTGGAGGTGTGGAATCGCCTGACCAGCAACTTCTGGCTACCAGAAAAAGTACCGCTCTCCAACGATATTCCGGCCTGGCAAACGCTAAGTCATGCCGAGCAGCAACTGACGATCCGCGTCTTTACCGGCCTGACGCTGCTGGACACCCTTCAGAACAGCGTGGGTGCGCCCGCGCTGATGACCGATGCGCTGACACCGCATGAAGAGGCGGTTATGTCGAACATCTGCTTTATGGAGGCGGTACATGCCCGCTCCTATAGCTCGATTTTCTCCACGCTTTGCCAGACCAAAGATGTGGATGCCGCCTACAGCTGGAGTGAAGAAAGCAACGCTTTGCAGCGTAAGGCGAAACTGGTACTGGAGTATTATCAGGCCAACGAGCCGCTGAAGAAGAAAATCGCCAGCGTGTTTCTGGAGTCTTTTCTCTTTTATTCCGGCTTCTGGCTGCCGATGTACTGGTCGAGCCGTGGCAAGCTAACCAACACCGCAGATTTGATTCGTCTCATCATTCGTGATGAAGCGGTTCACGGGTATTACATTGGCTATAAGTACCAGAAAGGGCTGGAGAAAGTTAGCGAGGAAAAGCGTGAGGAGTTGAAAGGTTTTGCGCTCGATTTACTGATGGATCTTTACGACAACGAGCTGAGCTATACCGCAGAGCTGTACACTGGAAGCGGCTGGGAGGAGGATGTGAAAGCATTCCTTTGCTACAACGCCAACAAGGCGCTGATGAACCTCGGCTACGAAGCACTGTTCCCGCCAGAAATGGCGGAAGTAAACCCGGCGATTCTGGCGGCGCTGTCGCCGAATGCCGATGAAAACCACGACTTCTTCTCCGGGTCTGGCTCATCGTATGTGATGGGCAAAGCGGTAGAGACTGAAGATAAGGATTGGGATTTTTAAAAACGCCCTCTCATCCGCCCTCTCCCCAAAGTGGCGAGGGTCAGGGAGAGGGGAAATTAATACTGATTAATTTAATATAAACTTCATTATTTACCCTTAATATGCCCAAACCATCTACACTGTAATGTCCACGTCATATTCACCTGAATCACTCCAGTTCAGGTAAAATTTCCCTGTGCAACAACAAAAAATTCAGAAAAATTCAAACCACGCTCAGCCCTTTACTCATGGGAAATTCAGCTACTTCACCTGCAGCAAAATTCACACCATAAGTAGCCTCAGGGTTGCCTCAGATTCTCAGTATGTTAGGGTAATACCCGCTAACTATTTACCATGGTAATCATATCGACATAAACAAATAACAGGACATTCTCTATTGCATGGCAATTAAATTAGAAGTGAAAAATCTTTATAAAGTATTTGGTGAGCATCCGCAACGTGCTTTCAAATATATCGAAAAAGGACTTTCGAAAGAGCAAATTCTGGAAAAAACCGGGCTATCGCTTGGCGTTAAAGACGCCAGTCTGGCCATTGAAGAAGGCGAGATTTTCGTCATCATGGGGTTATCCGGTTCGGGTAAATCCACTATGGTTCGCCTTCTCAATCGCCTGATTGAACCCACCCGTGGACAGGTGCTGATTGATGGTGTGGATATCGCCAGAATATCAGATGCTGAGCTCCGTGAGGTGCGCAGAAAGAAGATTGCGATGGTGTTCCAGTCATTCGCGCTGATGCCGCATATGACGGTATTAAATAATACCGCCTTTGGCATGGAATTAGCAGGCATTGCGGCCGATGAGCGCCAGGAAAAAGCGCTGGATGCATTGCGTCAGGTAGGTCTGGATAATTATGCTCACGCATACCCGGATGAACTTTCCGGCGGGATGCGTCAGCGCGTGGGATTAGCCCGCGCATTAGCCATTAATCCAGACATTTTATTAATGGATGAAGCGTTCTCGGCGCTTGACCCGTTAATTCGTACCGAGATGCAGGATGAGCTGGTAAAATTACAGTCGAAACATCAACGTACCATTATCTTTATTTCCCACGATCTCGATGAAGCGATGCGTATTGGCGACCGTATTGCCATTATGCAAAATGGTGAGGTGGTGCAGGTCGGCACGCCGGATGAAATTCTGAATAATCCGGCGAATGATTATGTGCGTACCTTCTTCCGCGGCGTGGATATTAGCCAGGTCTTTAGCGCCAAAGATATTGCCCGCCGTACCCCGAACGGCATTATCCGTAAAACACCAGGTTTCGGTCCGCGCTCCGCACTCAAGCTTTTGCAGGATGAAGACCGCGAATACGGTTATCTGGTTGAACGCGGTAATAAATTTGTAGGCATCGTCTCGATTGATTCCCTGAAAACCGCACTGAGCGAAAATCAGGGAATTGATGCGGCGCTAATCGACGCGCCGCTTGCCGTAGATGCCGAAACGCCGCTCAGCGAGTTGCTCTCTCACGTGGGTCAGGCACCGTGTGCCGTGCCGGTAGTGGGTGCAGAACACCAGTACGTCGGCATCATCTCAAAACGCATGTTGCTGCAGGCTTTAGACCGCGAAGGGGCAAACAATGGCTGATCAATCGAACCCGTGGGGAACCACTGAGGCAGCGGACAGCGCTGCACAATCTGCCGACGCGTGGGGGTCATCGACACCTGCGCCAGCCGATGGCAGTTCGGCAGACTGGCTCAACAGCGCCCCAGCGCCTGCGCCAGAACACTTCAATATTATGGATCCGTTCCACAAAACGCTGATCCCGCTGGATAGCTGGGTCACGGAAGGGATCGACTGGGTGGTCACCCACTTCCGTCCGGTATTTCAGGGGATCCGCGTCCCGGTGGATTACATCCTGAATGGCTTCCAGCAGCTGATGCTGGGGATGCCCGCACCAGTAGCTATCGTGCTGTTCTCGCTGATCGCCTGGCAGTTTGGCAGCACAGGCATGGGTATCGCTACGCTGATCTCGTTGATTGCCATTGGTGCCATTGGCGCGTGGTCACAGGCGATGATCACCCTGGCGCTGGTCCTGACCGCCCTGCTCTTCTGCGTGGCGATCGGTTTGCCAATGGGGATCTGGCTGGCGCGAAGCCCGCGGGCAGCGAAAATTATTCGTCCGCTGCTGGATGCGATGCAAACCACTCCGGCGTTTGTTTACCTGGTACCAATCGTGATGCTGTTTGGCATCGGTAACGTGCCGGGCGTAGTGGTGACCATTATCTTCGCCCTGCCGCCGATTATTCGTCTGACCATTCTGGGGATTAACCAGGTGCCTGCCGATCTTATCGAGGCATCACGCTCGTTTGGGGCCAGCCCGCGTCAGATGCTGTTTAAAGTCCAGCTCCCGCTGGCCATGCCAACCATTATGGCAGGCGTCAACCAGACGCTGATGCTGGCGCTCTCAATGGTGGTGATCGCCTCGATGATTGCCGTAGGTGGTCTCGGCCAGATGGTACTGCGCGGTATTGGCCGTCTCGATATGGGACTGGCGACCGTGGGCGGCGTAGGCATCGTGATCCTCGCCATTATTCTTGACCGCCTGACCCAGGCTGTCGGTCGTGATTCACGCAGTCGCGGCAACCGTCGCTGGTATACCACCGGCCCTGTCGGATTACTCACCCGTCCATTCACCAAATACTAAGGAACAACGATGCGACAGAACCTGTTTTTTGCCACAGCGTTTGCCACCCTGGTCTCCACCAGCGCCTTTGCCGCTGACCTGCCTGGCAAAGGCATTACCGTGCAGCCGGTGCAGAGCACCATTTCGGAAGAGAGTTTCCAGACCCTGATCGTCAGCCGCGCGCTGGAGAAGCTGGGTTATACGGTCAATACGCCGAGTGAAGTAGATTACAACGTGGGCTATACCTCGATTGCCTCCGGGGATGCGACCTTTACCGCCGTGAACTGGCAGCCACTGCACGACGATATGTATGCCGCCGCCGGTGGTGACAAGAAATTCTACCGCGAAGGGACCTTCGTAACCGGTGCAGCGCAGGGTTATCTGATCGACAAGAAAACTGCCGACCAGTATCACATCACCAATATTGAGCAGCTAAAAGATCCGAAGATCGCCAGACTGTTCGACACCAACGGTGACGGTAAAGCCGACATGATGGGCTGCTCGCCGGGCTGGGGTTGTGAAGCGGTGATTAACCACCAGAACAAAGCCTTCGATCTGGCGAAGACCGTCGACGTAAACCACGGCAACTACTCCGCGATGATGGCCGATACCATTGCCCGCTTTAAAGAGGGTAAACCCGTCATCTATTACACCTGGACTCCGTACTGGGTGAGCGACGTGCTGAAACCGGGCAAAGACGTGGTGTGGCTGCAGGTACCGTTCTCCTCCCTGCCAGGCGAGCAGAAAGATATCGACACTAAGCTGCCAAACGGCATGAATTACGGCTTCCCGGTAAACACCATGCATATTGTTGCCAACAAAGCCTGGGCAGAGAAAAACCCGGCGGCGGCAAAACTGTTTTCGGTGATGAAATTGCCGCTGGCGGACATCAACGCCCAGAATGCCATGATGCATGACGGAAAATCGTCTGAAGCGGATGTTAAAGGCCACGTCGACGGCTGGATCAAAGCCCACCAGAAACAGTTTGACGGTTGGTTGAAGGAGGCGCTGGACGCGCAGAAGTAATCATTTCACTTCCCTCTCCCACCGGGAGAGGGAAGCTAAACCGCACAAACTATCACTTAACAATCCCCCAACATTCACCATCATTCGTTATTATGGTTCTGGAAAAATAATCACTTAATTCACGATCCCTGAACCTAATGACAAAAACAACTCACGGGCTTAGCCCGGCACTCATCCTTTTAATGTCCGTGGCAACGGGTCTGGCTGTCGCCAGTAACTACTACGCACAACCTCTGCTTGATACCATCGCCCGCGCGTTTAACCTCTCCGCCAGCTCAGCAGGTTTTATTGTCACCGCCGCACAGCTTGGCTACGCCGCAGGGCTGCTGTTCCTGGTACCGCTGGGCGATATGTTTGAACGCCGGATGTTGATTGTCTCCATGACCCTGTTGGCCGCAGGCGGGATGCTGATCACCGCCAGTAGTCAGTCGTTAACGATGATGATTATCGGCACCGCCCTGACGGGGTTGTTCTCTGTCGTGGCACAAATTCTGGTACCGCTCGCCGCCACGCTCGCCTCGCCGGAAAAACGCGGCAAAGTGGTAGGCACCATCATGAGCGGCCTGCTGCTGGGGATTTTACTGGCGCGTACCGTTGCGGGACTGCTGGCAAGCCTGGGTGGCTGGCGCACCGTTTACTGGGTAGCCAGCGTACTGATGGTGGCGATGGCGCTGGCGCTGTGGCGTGGGCTGCCAAAAGTGAAGCCGGAGAATCACCTGAACTACCCGCAGCTTCTCGCCTCGGTTTTCAGCCTCTTCACCCAGGATAAACTGCTACGCACCCGCGCGCTGCTGGGATGTTTCACCTTTGCTAACTTCAGTATTTTATGGACGTCGATGGCATTTCTCCTTGCCTCGCCGCCGTTTAACTATTCCGAAGGGGTGATTGGCCTGTTTGGTCTGGCGGGCGCGGCGGGCGCGCTGGGTGCGCGTCCGGCTGGCGGGCTGGCCGATAAAGGCAAATCCCACCTGACCACCTCCACCGGGCTGGTTTTACTGCTGCTTTCCTGGGCTGCTATCTGGTACGGACATACCTCTGTACTGGCGCTGATCGTCGGTATTCTGGTGCTCGACCTCACCGTGCAGGGTGTGCATATTACCAACCAGACCGTCATTTACCGCGTGAAGCCAGAGGCGCGTAACCGCCTTACTGCCGGGTATATGACCAGCTATTTTATCGGTGGTGCTGCGGGTTCATTAATTTCAGCTTCGGCGTGGCAGCACGCGGGCTGGTCAGGCGTATGTGCAATAGGGGCAATTGTGGCCGCACTGAATCTGCTGGTCTGGTGGCGTGGGTTTCATCGCCAGGAGTCAATCCACTAAGTTTTACACTGCTTTAGGCCTCTTATGGGTGTAAAGGGGCCTTTCAGTCTGTTAATGTTAATGTAATCATTTATCCCAGAAATTTTAATGTGGGTGACATATTTACAATCGGCATGAATAGTTCAGAACCCCGTCCTCACATCCTCTCTTCCGGGGGCAAATCCCTCGTCCTTTCTGTGCTCACCGGGTCACGGACTTACCCGGCGCTTTCTGATGGTGTCATAAATTTGGCGGATATAACCGCACAAATAATTCATTTACATTATTTGTCACCATCGTTACTATATCGGCTGTAATTAATGAGGTTATACCCAAATGGATAGTTCGTTTACGCCCATTGAACAAATGCTTAAATTCCGCGCCAGTCGTCATGAGGACTTCCCGTATCAGGAAATCCTGCTGACCCGCCTGTGCATGCACATGCAGGGGAAGTTACTGGATAACCGTAATAAAATGCTGAAAGCTCAAGGGATTAACGAGACGTTGTTTATGGCGTTGATTACGCTGGAGTCTCAGGAAAACCACAGTATCCAGCCATCAGAGCTGAGCTGCGCGCTGGGTTCGTCCCGTACCAATGCCACCCGTATTGCTGATGAGCTGGAAAAACGCGGCTGGATTGAGCGCCGTGAAAGCGACAACGATCGCCGTTGTCTGCATTTGCAACTGACTGAAAAAGGTCACGAATTCCTGCGTGAGGTGTTACCACCTCAGCACAACTGTCTGCACAAACTCTGGTCTGCCCTCAGCACCGCCGAGCGCGACCAGCTTGAGCACATCACTCGCAAGCTGCTTACCCGTCTGGATCAGATGGATGAAGATGGCGCTATTCTTGAAGCGCTGCGCTAACGCGACGACACGCTCGATTATCCAGATTAGAAAAGAAAACTGACAGGCCAGCACGTCACACTGCTGGCCTTTCTGACAACAGGTCGGCTCAGCCGATGTGAAAATAAGAAGATCGTGGAGAACAACAATGAGCGCAAATGCGGAGAACGCAACCCCGCAGCAACCGGCCAACAAGAAAGGCAAACGTAAGAGCGCCCTTCTTCTGCTGACCTTGCTCTTTATTACTATTGCCGTGGCATATGGGATCTACTGGTTTTTAGTATTGCGTCATGCTGAAGAGACGGACGACGCATACGTGGCAGGGAACCAGGTACAAATTATGGCGCAGGTGTCGGGCAGCGTGACGAAAGTCTGGGCTGACAATACCGACTTTGTGCAACAAGGGGATGTGCTGGTTACACTCGACCCGACCGACGCCCAGCAGGCGTTTGAAAAAGCACAGACAGGGCTGGCTTCCAGCGTCCGTCAAACCCGCCAGCTGATGATCAACAGTAAACAGCTTCAGGCCAGCATTGATGTGCAAAAAACCGCGCTGACCCAGGCGCAGAGCGACCTCAATCGTCGTGTTCCTCTCGGCACCGCCAACCTGATTGGCCGCGAAGAGCTGCAACACGCCCGTGATGCCGTTGCCAGCGCACAGGCACAGCTGGATGTGGCGATCCAACAGTACAACGCCAACCAGGCGATGGTACTCGGTACCAGTCTGGAAAACCAACCGGCGGTAAAACAGGCGGCGACTGAAGTGCGCAACGCATGGCTTGCCCTGCAGCGTACCAAAATTGTCAGCCCAATGACCGGATATGTCTCCCGTCGTTCCGTCCAGCCAGGCGCACAGATTAGCCCAACAACACCGCTGATGGCGGTAGTACCGGCAAACAATCTGTGGGTGGATGCCAACTTCAAAGAGACGCAGCTTGCCCATATGCGTATCGGCCAGACGGCGACAGTTATCAGCGACATCTACGGTGATGACGTGAAGTACACCGGTAAAGTAGTGGGTCTGGATATGGGGACCGGCAGCGCCTTCTCCCTGCTGCCCGCGCAGAATGCCACCGGTAACTGGATCAAAGTGGTCCAGCGTCTGCCCGTGCGTATCGAGCTGGATGCAAAACAGCTCGCTGACCACCCGCTGCGTATTGGCCTCTCTACGCTGGTAACAGTTGATACTGCCAACCGCGATGGACAGATCCTGGCAAGCCAGGTACGTAGCAGCCCGGCTTATGAAAGTAACGCCCGTGAAATTAGCCTCGATCCGGTCAACAAACTGATCGATGACATCGTGAAGGCAAACGCCGGTTAATCCGAAGGTGAGCGTTATGCAACAGCAAAAGCCGCAAAAACCGCTGGAAGGCGCGCAACTGGTCATTATGACCATTGCGCTGTCACTGGCGACATTCATGCAGGTGCTGGACTCCACCATCGCAAACGTGGCGATCCCCACTATCGCCGGGAACCTTGGCTCATCACTGAGCCAGGGAACCTGGGTCATTACCTCGTTCGGGGTGGCGAACGCTATCTCCATTCCGATTACCGGCTGGCTGGCAAAGCGCGTCGGTGAGGTGAAGCTGTTCCTCTGGTCAACCATCGCCTTTGTGCTCGCCTCCTGGGCGTGCGGCATGTCCACCAGCCTGACGATGCTGATTTTCTTCCGCGTCATTCAGGGGATTGTGGCCGGGCCGTTGATTCCGCTGTCACAGAGTTTACTGCTGAACAACTATCCGCCGGCCAAACGCTCTATCGCGCTGGCGCTGTGGTCAATGACCGTGATTGTCGCGCCGATTTGCGGGCCTATCCTGGGCGGCTATATCAGCGATAACTATCACTGGGGTTGGATCTTCTTCATCAACGTACCGATTGGTGCCATCGTCGTCATGATGACGTTGCAGTCGCTGCGTGGCAGGGAAACGCGAACCGAACAGCGGCGCATTGACAGCGTGGGCCTGGCGTTATTGATCCTCGGCATCGGTAGCCTGCAGGTGATGCTCGACCAGGGTAAAGAGCTGGACTGGTTCAACTCACGGGAGATCATCATCCTGACGATTGTTGCGGTGGTATCGCTCAGTTTCCTGATTGTCTGGGAGCTGACCGATGATAACCCGATAGTCGATCTCTCGCTCTTTAAGTCGCGAAACTTCACCATAGGCTGCCTGTGTATCAGCCTCGCCTACATGCTCTACTTCGGTGCCATTGTTCTGCTACCGCAGTTGCTGCAGGAGGTATATGGCTACACCGCAACCTGGGCGGGTCTTGCCTCTGCACCGGTTGGATTGATTCCGGTTCTGCTGTCGCCGATTATTGGCCGTTTTGCCCATAAGCTCGACATGCGCAGGCTGGTGACGTTCAGCTTTATCATGTACGCCGTGTGCTTCTACTGGCGCGCGTATACGTTCGAACCGGGAATGGACTTTGGCGCATCCGCCTGGCCGCAGTTTATTCAGGGCTTTGCCGTAGCATGTTTCTTTATGCCACTGACGACCATTACGCTTTCCGGTTTGCCACCTGAACGAATGGCGGCAGCGTCCAGCCTGTCGAACTTTACCCGTACGCTGGCAGGCTCCATCGGGACGTCGATCACCACCACCCTGTGGACCAACCGTGAATCGATGCACCACGCCCAGTTGACCGAAGCGGTGAACCCGTTCAACCCGAACTCCCGGGAGATGTATAACCAGCTTCAGGGAATGGGAATGACGGAGCAGCAGGCCTCCGGCTGGATTGCACAGCAGATCACTAACCAGGGGCTGATTATCTCTGCAAATGAGATTTTCTGGATATCGGCAGGGATCTTTATCATTCTGCTCGGCCTGGTGTGGTTTGCCAGACCGCCGTTTGGTGCCGGTAGCGGTGGTGGTGGTGCGCACTAACCCACGTTGTCCAAAACGCGACAGCGATTGTCAGTTCCGATAAAGCAGCGCTCCTGAGATCAATTCACGATAGTGAAAAGACAACAGGAGCGCATCATGCTGAACACACCCGCCGACAAATACCAGCCTTTTCCCGCCATTTCTCTGCCCGACCGTCGCTGGCCTGAGCAACGCATTACTCATGCGCCGCGCTGGCTCTCTACCGATTTACGCGACGGTAATCAATCCCTCGCCGAACCGATGGACAGCACGCGCAAGCTGCAGTTCTGGGATCTGTTGCTAAGCTGCGGGTTCAAAGAGATCGAGATCGCCTTCCCTTCCGCTTCGCAAACCGACTTCAACTTTGTTCGCCAGCTGATCGAAGAAAACCGCATCCCGGATGATGTGACCATCCAGGTATTAACGCAGGCACGGGAAGATCTGATCCTTCGCACCTTTGACTCCCTGCGCGGCGCGAAGCAGGCTACTGTTCATCTGTATAACGCGACTGCGCCGCTGTTCCGCCGCCTGGTGTTCGGTATGGAGAAAGCCCGGATCGTCGAGCTGGCAACCCGTTCCACGCACCTTATCCGTAAGCTTTGTGAAGAGAACCCCGACACCCGCTGGCAGTATGAATATTCCCCGGAAACCTTCTGCTTTACCGAGCCGGAGTTTGCGCTGGAGATTTGTGAAGCCGTGGCGGAAATCTGGCAGCCGTGCCATGAGCGCCCGATGGTGATTAACTTACCCGCCACTGTAGAAGTGAATACGCCGAATGTGTATGCCGATCAGATTGAGTATTTCTGTCGCCACTTTAGCCGTCGTCGCGATGTCTGCATTAGCGTTCACCCGCATAACGATCGCGGCACTGGCGTCGCCAGTGCCGAACTGGCGGTAATGGCAGGAGCTGACCGTGTCGAAGGCTGCCTGTTTGGCAATGGAGAGCGCACGGGCAATGTCTGTCTGGTAACGCTGGCAATGAACCTCTACAGCCAGGGGATCAGCCCTGAGCTGGACTTCAGCGATATGAACCGCGTGGTGGAAGTCGTGGAAACCTGCAACCAGTTGCCAGTGCATCCGCGCCATCCGTGGGCAGGACGGCTGGCCTACACCGCCTTCTCGGGCTCACATCAGGATGCGATCAAAAAAGGCTTTGATGCCCGTAGCCCTGGCGAACGCTGGGAGATGCCTTATCTCCCCATCGATCCGCAGGATATTGGGTGTACTTACGAAGCGGTGATCCGCGTGAACAGCCAGTCCGGTAAAAGCGGCAGCGCCTGGCTTATTGAACAGAATCATGGTCTGAAATTGCCTCGTGTCCTGCAGCAGGACTTTAGCCAGTACGTACAGCAGGAAACGGATAAACACGGGAAAGAGATGACGCAGAATGCGCTGTGGCAACTGTTCCGCAGCCGCTATGGACTGGTGGTGACACCGCGCTTTTCCCTGCAATCTTACCTTAGCGACAGCCAGCAGGACGGGCAGTTACGTCTGACGGCAAACATCATCACACAAGGGGAAGTGCGCCAGCTTGATGGCCAGGGAAATGGACTATTATCCGCCGCTGCTAACGGCCTGAGCCGCTGGGTTAACGCCCCGTTTGTGATTAAGGATTATCATGAACATACCCTGGGAGAACGTAGCGACAGCCGCTCTGTGGCGTATATCCGCTGTCTGTTCCAGGACGGCAGTAGCCGCTGGGGAGTCGGCATTGACAGCGACGTGGCACGCGCGTCTCTTCAGGCACTATTGAACGCCATCAGTTAGCTGTCTTTGAAGTAATCGCTGGGTGAAATTCCCATCACCCGGCGAAACATCACCGTAAAGGCGCTGTGGCTGCCGTAACCCAGATCCAGAGCCACACGTAACACAGGCTGGCCCTGTGCCAGCCGCTGTAGCGCTTCCAGTAATCTCGCCCTTCTTACCCACTCGCTGTAGCTTAACCCCGTCTGCGTTTGAAAATGGCGATTCAGGGTTCGCTCACTCATGCCGATCAGGCTGGCGGCCTGCACGCTGCTCCAGCTTTCTCCCGCCGTCTGGCGGATCTGCTTGCAAAGATTTCGCAGCGTTTCACTTTCCGGCTCCGGCAGGTGAAACGGTAGTACCGGCATCACGCGAATTTCATCCAGGATCAATTCATACACCCGCTCATCCCGGCTGCCTGGCGAGTACGACTCCGGAAGCGTAAGAGAGGCGAGGATCAGTTCGCGTAATAGTGGAGAGATCTGCACGATCTGGCAGGTCGCCGGGAGATCGGCACGGGCCAGCGGATCGATAAACAGCGTACGTGCGGCAACATGACCGGTGATGCGCAGGGAATGCCGTGTACCCGCAGGCAGCCAGACGCCGCGACCCGGTGGGACAACCCAACAGCCAGAGGCAGTATCCACCCTCACCACACCACTCAGGCAGTGCAACAGCTGTGCGCAGTCATGTTGATGCCAGGGTTCACTGTCGCCATGAGCATAATCATGCGCAAACGGTACCAGGGGACGATGGACAAAGGAGAAGGTCGAGGTTGTGGTCATGGGGTTAAACAACCCTTACCCTCTCCCGGTGGGAGAGGGCGAAGGCGCACTAGATGTGCAGTTCCTGCAGTTTTTCTTTTGGCAGGGCCAGCTCTTCATTGCTGTTCACACGAACATCACGCTCAATGATGTGGCGCGCGATTTCCTGCGCTTCTTCCAGAGAGTGCATCTGGTAAGTCCCGCACTGGTAAATGTTCAGTTCAGGGATCTGATTCTGCTCTTTCACCTTCAGAACGTCTTCCATTGCTGCTTTCCAGGCTGCTGCAACGCGCGTCTCTTCAGGCTGACCAATCAGACTCATGTAGAAACCCGTGCGGCAGCCCATTGGGGAGATATCAATAATCTCTACGCCGTTGCCGTTCAGGTGGTCACGCATAAAACCGGCAAACAGGTGCTCCAGCGTATGAATGCCTTTTTCAGGCATCACTTCTTTGTTCGGCACGCAGAAACGCAGATCGAATACGGTGATCGTGTCGCCGTGCGGAGTGTGCATGGTCTTCGCCACACGTACAGCAGGTGCTTCCATACGGGTATGGTCGACGGTAAAGCTATCTAATAACGGCATACGTCACCTCCGATAGTGATTTTTTTAAAAAAAACTGAACTCTTCGACAGAATGCGCGTCTGAGTATATGAAAGACGCGCATTTGTTATCATCATCCCTGAATTCAGAGATGTATATTTTGGCCACAGCGATGTGGCCTTTTTCTTTTTGGTTCAAACCTGCTTCGCCAGAAACGCCTCAAACGACTCAGTATCCGCCGCTTCGACCTCTTTCTGACGTATGACAGAAGCGTCTCGTTCTGCCATAAAATCCGCTTCACTCAGGATTTCTAGCGGCTCCTGCATCAGCATTTCCCGGTATTGCGCAGAGAGCGAACGCCCTGTACCGCCGATACCCTGATCAATCATAGAACGCAGAATACGTGCTGAGAATGTCAGTTCAGGGTTATCAAAGCATTCGACCAACTGGTCGCAAACGTTTTGATACTCTTCACCGCCGTATACGCTGTCCATTGTCTGGGCAACACGTTTCAGGTCAAGGAACAGATCTTTACCCACTTTTGGTAGCGGGAACTGCGCCGCTTCACAGCCGATACCCAGCGTCAGACCCGGCTTACGCCCTTCCAGAATCACGCGATTCCAGTTAGTACGGGTGCAGAGCAGTTCATCTGAACTCATTTCAGGCGCATCGGCCAGCACGCACCAGACCATAAACAGATCAAGGAAGCGAACCTGCTGCTCATCAACACCAATCGGTGAGAACGGGTTAATATCCAGCGAGCGCACTTCAATGTATTCAATACCGCCGCGCTGCAGCGCATCAGACGGTGTTTCACCGCTGCGCGTGACACGCTTCGGACGAATGGGCGCGTACAGCTCGTTTTCAATTTGCAGCACGTTGCCGTTGATTTGCAGGCGCTTACCGTCTTTTTCGAGACCGATTTTCTCGTACTCTTCCGACGGCGTTTTAATCGCGCGCTTCAATCCTGCCACATATTCATGCAATTCGTTAAACGTAATACCGAGATTGCTTTGCGATTTATTGGTATAACCAAGATCGCTCAGGCGCAGAGACGTGGCATACGGCAGGTAGTACATCCCGCATTCGGTCTTCTCGAACGGCAGCGTGGTCGGTTTTCCCTGCAGGAATGATGAACAAATCGCAGGTGACGCGCCAAACAAATAAGGAATGACCCAGCCGAAACGGTAGTAGTTACGGATCAGGCGGAAGTAGCCTGCGGAGATCGCTTCTTTATCCGTTTCGCCGCATTTCGCCTGCCAGAACGCCATCGGCAGAGAGAAATTGTAATGCACCCCAGAGATGGTCTGCATCAACGCGCCGTAGCGGTTTTTCAGCCCTTCACGGTAAAGCGTTTTCAGCCGACCGATATTCGACGTGCCATACTGCGCCAGCTCAATCTCCTGCCCCTGCTCGATATAGCACGGCATACTGAGCGGCCACATGCGCTCATCGCCCAGATTACGGGCGGTAAAGCGATGGACGTCGCGCAAGATCGTCAGCATATGATCAATATCGCCATCCACCGGAGTGATGAACTCCAGCAGCGCTTCGGCGAAATCGGTTGTGATCCATTTATGTGTCAGCGCCGAGCCTAACGCCTTCGGGTGACCCGTTGTGGCTAAGCTGCCATCTGCGTTAACGCGCAGCGTTTCACGCTCAAGCCCACGCTGAATACCCTTCAGAGCCTGAGGGTGGTTTTCCAGCCAGGCCAGCGCCTGTGATACGTCCGGGATCAAATTGACCTCCCGCCTGTCAAAGTATTGTTACTCAGCATAATTGTAATGGTTGACGATTGAAGGTCGCTAAATCACTCCACCAATTAGTGCCACCACGTCATACCCTGTAGTGTTACCCATGCCACGAGAACATAGCGCAACGCCTTGCCAAGGCACAAAAAAAAGAGCACCGGTCCCCAGGAGATGCGCATCCATCCCGCCAGCAGACACAGTAAATCACCTATTACAGGCATCCAGCTTAATAACAGCGTGGCAGCGCCATAGAGTTTTAGCCAGCCGACTGCCTTTTCCTGCCAGCGTGATTTTTCACGCAGCGGGAAGAAACGCCCAAGAATAACGTTAGTCAGCCCTCCAAAGCTATTACCCATTGTTGCTATTAAGACGAGCAACCAGGGCTGACTGGCACCAGACAACAGCATCGCTACCAGCACCACTTCCGAATTTCCCGGTAAGAGCGTGGCGCTTAAGAAGCTGCTGGCGAATAATGAGGCAAGTGACAGCGCGTCACTCACAGTAAGCGAACGTCCACCGCATCCATTCCGGCATTACGCGCGGCCTGAATACCAAAATCTGCATCTTCAAAAACAACGCATTTTGCCGCAGGTACACCCATGCGTTCTGCGCAAAGCAGAAAGGTGTCTGGTGCGGGTTTGTGGTTTTTAACATGATCGGCGGCAACCACAGCGGAAAAATAGTGACGCAAGCCAAGATGGTTGAGCAACGCTTCTGCGATTGAGCTTTCGCTGCCCGTGCCAACCGACATCGGCCGACGTCCGTGCCACTCCTTAACAACATCTATTAGCGGCAATGGACGTACGGTATCTAAAAGCATCGCCTTTACCGCGTCAGTTTTTTCACGTGCGAGCAGGTGCGGGTCGAGATCGGCCTGATTCATTTCAATCACGGCCTGTGCAATACGCCAGGTTGGGGATCCGTTGAGGGCAACCATTGCCTGGAGATCGAAACGCATGCCGTAACGTCCAAGGACTTCAGTCCAGGCTTTACGATGCGTGGGTTCAGTATCCAGGATGGTACCATCCATATCGAAGATCAAACCGTCATACTGTGCGTACATCGTGCTCTCGCTAAACGATTAACAAAGCATTACTTTATCGTAAATGGTGGTTTTTGTCGCTGATTGCGAAATGATAACAATGAGAGTGATTAAGAACTGAACACAAGGAGAATGACAAGAAGAGATGGTGCATCCGGGAGGATTACTCGGCTTACGCCTCGCCCTGCGGGCCGTTGCTGAAGCAACGTTATCCTCCCTGGTGCTTGCGATTAACTCGCAGACCTTAAAACAACAGTGTTGCTGTTATCTCGGAGAATATGGTGCATCCGGGAGGATTCGAACCTCCGACCGCTCGGTTCGTAGCCGAGTACTCTATCCAGCTGAGCTACGGATGCATC